>Ga0209128_1000137_pt1 | contig 50183 bp, 59 predicted proteins | sample ETNvirnome_6_100_FD_184072 | JGI IMG/M metagenome (GOLD analysis project Ga0209128, IMG submission 184072) | Marine viral communities from the Pacific Ocean - ETNP_6_100 (SPAdes) (version 2) | ecosystem: Environmental > Aquatic > Marine > Oceanic | place: Pacific Ocean | collected 2013-06-19
AAGTAGAAATCCTTATCCGTATGGGTGCTGACTCTGACGACCTTGATGGGGCAATACGCTCTATGAGAGAAACTGTCGAAGAGTGGGAGGATCAAGACGAGTTGAGAGCAGCCGTTAAAAGTGTGGTTGACGCGTCCATGAGAAAAGTAAGCCAAAATAAACAATCTAAAGATCCTCTTTCGGAAAGCAAGAGGATAGTAAACACGTGGAAGGATTTTATAAAAGCATAGATTAGGATCCTGGAAAACAGCCTTATTTAAATACATGTCTAAAGAATAATAGAGATTACTAGGCGACATATAAAACGTTTGTCCCATTAGCAGGCCCGGGCTCTATTTATAATCATGGAGGACAAAAAAATGTCACAAGATAATCCCGGGTGGGATCAATATTCTATGTTAGTGCTGCAGCAGCTAGAAACCCTGTCGACTGGAATAGAAGCTTTGCGGCAAGAACTTCAAGATGTAAAAAACCAATTAACTGAACTTAAAGCAAAAGAAGACAGAATACAAGAACTTAAAGCATGGAAAGAGAGAATGGATGATGTGGTCTCTCCTTCTCAAATAAAGAGTGTCCTTGATGAAGTTGAAGAATTAAAGCTTTTTAAGACAAAGGCAGTCACAGTTTTTATGGTTGTCCAGTTTGGCATGGGTTTAGCGCTAGCGCTTATGAGCTATTTATAGGCGGTCATCATGGCAGCTAAAAAATCGAAAACAAGCTCCCAGGCAGAAAAAACTTTAAAAATTTTATATAAACAGCTTTCTGGGAAACTAACCGAGAAAGATGAAGCGATTCCGCCGGTAATAATCAAAGGACAAGGCTCAATGTGGGCTTATGATCCGTTTAGTAAAATTATGGTTAATATTGAAAGAGGCTCAATTGTCTATGTTTTAGAAAAAGAGTATGATTCACAAGGACGCACCTTAATATATTGTACAAACTCTGATATAATATGTATTGAGTATGAAGAGATAGAAGAAATAGGATTTAATTAATGTTTTATACATTTAATTCATTTTGGATTAGATTAGTTATTTTATTAACAAGTTGGCTAACTTACGGCTTCCTTGGTTATGAATTTTGTGTCATAACTTTATTAGCTTTAATTTATTCAAAAAGAGATGAAAAATGAAAATAGAAGTCGTGCGCAACAACAAAGGCGCCGTTGAGATTATCGAATTAGATAAAAAAATCAAGAGTTTTATATACAAAGGCTCCCACAATAAGGTATTATCTAATTGTGCCTCTAATTATGGATGGGATGGCACTAAAAAAGGCAGTAAGAAAAAAGAGAAGATATCTCTCTAGGCATTGGGACGTCAATGACGGCGCATTGTTCTTGGTTTATGTATACGACGAGCATGCAGAATACTTGCAATCAGATGGGCCTTATACAGATCACAATGAAGCAGAGACGATCATGAGGGAAAAACTATCAGATGGCGTTTGCTCGTGGATAGTTTCATATAATGGATAGAAAAGACGACTTTGGCAGCCTATTAGAGAAAGACTTTAATATTGGCGATATTGTAGAATGGACAACTTTTGATAAGGCCCAACAAGAGTGGCTAACAAATTATGGTATTATTACAACCATCAACAAGGAGATAAGTTCTGGTCGACTAATCTCTGTGTCAAAAGTGGTGCCCATCAACGGAATCCAGCCAGAGATTAAGTTTTTTACTGCTAGTTTGAAACTAGTTTCTCGGTCAAACGATTTAAATGATTAAAACGTTCATTTAGAAACTATTTAATGTATATTTGGTGTTCCAACTATGAAAAAGAGGTTTTTTTGAGATATGGCTGATATTGAAGATTTGATGCCGCTAATAAAACAGTTTTTGCCTTTTGCAAAAGAAAGGATGGGTTTTCAAGATCCGCCAAGATTGTTTTTAAAGGGAGATTCAAAAAATGCTGCCAACCCATTAGGACGAACAGCGTTTTATGATCCCGAAGCAGTTTCGATAACATTATATACTACAGATCGCCACCCAAAAGACATTATGCGGTCGCTGTCCCACGAACTCGTCCATCATACACAAAACTGTAATGGCGACTTTAGCGAGGCCGGCGAAATGGGTGAGGGCTATGCGCAGGACAACCCTCACATGCGTGAAATGGAACGCCAAGCATACGAAAAAGGAAATATGTGCTTCCGAGATTGGGAGGACAGCATAAAACAGACTATTTATTTTGAGCATCTACAAAAAGGAGACTATACGATGTCAACCAAAGATTGGAAAAATGGGGAAATTAAAACTCTCCTTTCAGAAGCATGGGGGTTCAAAATGGACCTCAATAGATTAAACGAGGTGTCCGACAACGAAGATGTCATGGATGCAAAGGAGGAAACCGAAGGTGATGCCGTCGATGCTGAAGAAGAAGCGGCACTTGAAGAAGATTCTGCAGCTAAACACAGAACGGCCGGGAATACCATCGACGAGGAAAGCGATGCTGAAATCGAAGAATGTGGTGAAATGCCAGAAGAAGGTGAGATTGTCGTAATGGGAGATGAAGAGCCTGGTGTCGAAGTTGGCGCGGGGGATCCTGCAGCGCGTGTAGGCGCACTGATGGATGAACTTAAGGGATTACTGATGCAACTCGCTGCTGGTGGTGAGAGTGCGGACATGGCAGATGAAGACCCTATGGAAGAAGGCGGAAGCGGTCGTAAAGACCCAGTACGCAAGCGCCCGGGCCGCGATTCTGATGATAGAACTCGACCTATGCAAGAAGAGAAAATGCGTGAGATGGTTCGCAAGGCTATCAAGGAAGCGATGAAATAATGTCTATCAACTCCGATTGGAGTGACTTTATTCGCGAAGGTGTAAGCGAAAAGACAATTTTCACCTACATTCAGGGTCTACAAGAAGTCATTAGTAACCTCCAGCCCAAAACCGTTAAAGAAAAAAACCGCTTAACTCTAGCAAAACAACACTTGCGAGAGATCAAGCGGCATGCCCGACGTATGCTCAATGAAAATGTTGAATTACACGAAAGGCTTACACTGCTGGAAGAGTCCAAAGGAGGTGAATAATGGGTACCCCGGGACATATGGCCCACCCCTTTGACGTTGAAAAAATTCAAACGGGTGATGATCTTTTAGATTATATTAATAGCGCTATTACCAAACTAGCTGCCGGTGAGATCGCTGGTAGTGTGAAATGGGATGGTATCAACACAAGCTTTAAGCTTATTACCGATGAAGACGGCAAGAAAGACTTTCGCATGGATCGAGGTTCGAATCATATTGATTCAGTGGTTGGTTTAGACGCAGCAGCAGCATATAAAAAGTGGCCTAAAGGTCATGGCATGCCGCCGGCTATTGAAAAGTTATTATCTATTTTTAATCAAGCTATTCCAATAATAGAGCCCGAATTAAAGACCTTGGGAATGTGGGATGATCCTACCAAATACTTTAATACAGAGTATATTGAAGGAACTTCTAACGTTCAAGATTACAATGCCAATATTTTAGCTATCCATGGAATAAATCAATTCTATGAAAAGCGCGCTCAACCGCATGCAATTCGTAAGGGTATTTCAATGGATAGACCAGGACTGCCTAGACCGTTAGATAATAATGGAAAACCTATTAAAGGCGGCGGGATTGAAATAGATTTTGATCACCAGGCTCTCGAACAGCTAATTCGTAAAGTACAACCATATGCTGCTGAATATGATTTCCAGATTTTTGGAGATGTGCCTGTATCGTTTGATCCTGAGATGGAACTAGATATTGAAGCAGTTTTAGATAGTCCAATCTCAATCCAATTAGAACAGGGAAATATAAAAAGAGCCACACTGCGTGAGTGGTTAAAGACAGTAAAACATCCAAAAGATAAAAAGATTTTAAAGATTATTCGTGATGAAAACGGAACCCCAACTGGCACTAAACCAGTCGGCGCGCTTAGCAAAGATATTTATATGGCTGTTTTACGCAGCGCTGAAGAAGGTGGCGTACCTCTTAACGATTATCTTAAAGATGCCCAGGATATTAGCAGCGCGATAGACGGTGGAATTTTTTATCATGCGACACGTCTTTTAGGACAGGCGGTTAAGAACGTTCTTACTAGTGAGGCCGGCAATCTCGAAAGGCATGAAGGAGTCGTCCTACGAGGATTGGAGAATTTTTTGGTTAAATTAACAGGAGACTTTATTGTACAAGGTTTGGCTTCAACTCATGGTAATCATGTTTCGGAACACCTAGAACAAGATTTTACTGTTCAAATCTCAAAAAATAAACAAATAACGAAAACTATAGCCGAGTGGTTGACAGAAATTAAGGCCGCAGGACACAAACACCAGAAACTCCCACAAATGGTTTATAAGGGCGTCTTGGCGGGTACCCCTATCATAGACATTGTTATTCAAGGAGACGCAGAGAGAACCATCTACAACGCAGTTATGGACTATGCCAGCAACCTAAATGAGCAGTCCGAAGATGCAATTGAGCTAGACATAGTTGCTGACGATGACGTCGCGGCTCTTGAAGACGAGTCCGGGGATCCTGTAGTCGATGTAGATGCTCCGGGTCAGACTATCGCGCTTGTCCCAGGAGCATTTAAGCCGCCGCATAGAGGGCATGCCGATATGGTACGTCGTTATGCTACCGGTGACGGTGTAGAAAAGGCAGACAGAACAATTATTTTGATTTCCAATCCCGAAGGCGCCAAGCGCACACTGCCGCATGATGGTTCAGAAGTTAGTGCAGAACATTCGGAGCGGATTTGGGAAACAGTTTTCTCTGATGTTACAAACCTGCCGGGTGTTGAAGTACGAGTTGCAGACTCGGATATGAGATCTCCAATAAGTATTGCTTATGAATATATCAGTGAGACAACTCCACTAGATATTAGGCCCGGCGACAATGTTATTTTGGGAGCTAGCCGTAAAGATCGCGATTACGAGCGCTGGAATGGCGCTGCAGCATGGAAAAAGAAGAAGCGAGGGATCAATGTCTTAGCTGGTGAAGAATACGCTGTGCCGGCGGCTGAACGATCTGACAATAAACCTTTTAGTGCTAGTGATTCGCGACAATTGATCAGCAATTTAACAACCAACCCAGAAGATGTGGAATCACTGCGAGCGCTAGCTGAATATATTCCCCAAGATAAAATTGATAAATTGTTCAATATCCTAGGACAACCATCTCCAGTTTCTAACGACTTGGAAGAGATATCAGCAATGGGTATGGGAGCGCTTACCGTTGGTACCGGTAAGAAGAGGAAAAAGCCGAGCATCGTCAGAAGAGAAAATAAACAAACCGTCGATGATGTCATCAGGCTACTTATGGAAAGAGGAATTATGTCATGAACCAGAAAGAAGAGCGAGAGCTTAGAGAAAATATACAACACTTAATCAGGCACGTCAAAGCTAAAAGAAAAAAAGAAGAGAAGTTGTTTCGCGAGCAGTTGGTAGAGTTGGCAAAACTTGAACTTTCAAATATGTTAGTAGAAAGTGAAGTTGCTAGTGTCGATCCGGCGCCGAATAAATCAACGGGAATCAACGTACTAGAAGATCTTCTCAAAAAAATAGTGCCAGTTTTAGAAATAGATTATAAGAGCCTCACCACCAATGCGGAACAGAGGCAATCCTTCCGTGCGCATGTAATTAATGCCATAGTCGCGACATTGACCCCTGTGGAGGCTAATAACGATGCCGGCGAGGACGATGGCGAGCTAAATGAGTTTGATCATTCTGTCTCGGCCTACAAATCTAAAGGCGATAGCGAATATAAAGAACCTAATCTTGAGGAAGAGATCGATATCGAGATAGGTGACGAGAGTGTTGGAGATGAAGATAAGTTTATTGATATTCGCACCGATGCTGAAAAGAGAGACGAAGAAGAAGTCGAAGAAGTCGACCCTAGGGAGGAGTTTGGATTAGACGGCCAAGATGAGACCGGTCGGAATATGGCATATGCTAGTTTTAAAAAGATCGAAACCTCGATTATTGACTCTTATGAGTTGCTGTCGAATCCTGAAGATCAAGAATTGTTCTATGATTATCTAATTGCCAACGCCAAGCTCTATTTTGACAAGTTCGAAGGTGAATTATCACCAGAAGTGGAAGAGCCAACCAACCAAGCTTACGATATGGCTAAAGACGACGCGTCGTCCGAAATGGATCCCGCAGAAGATGAGTTGGAGATAGAACTTTAAAAAAAATTTAAAATTTTACTTGACAAGCGCTTCAATAAACGTTATTCTTAGTTTGTGGTGGTTGTCTGATAGTATGTGATTGCAAAACACAATGTAAGTTAATTAATATTAAATTTAATATAACATAGTATATGAAAAAACACAATAGACACAACACTACCACATCTAAGAGTATAAGAATTAGATTAGAAGAAAGAGGATTGGTTAACAACCAGCTTTTGACTTTAATTTCAAGTATATCACTAGAAGATTTGATTGCTCTTAAGCTAGAATTAGCTTGTAATGATATTAACGAGAAGCTGTTTGGTTTTGACATATGGAGAAACTTAAAGCCTATTGTTCAGGAATCCGTACTCAAATTTGCGATATCTACTAGAAATTCAAAGAAAGACGCTGCGAGGTTCCTAGGATTAAATTATTTAGAATTCAAAAAGCTGGTGACTAAATATAATATAGAAGAATATTTTGATCTTTAAAATACCAGAATTCTGATCTAATAAGTAAAATAAGGAGGCTCCATGCCGATCATGAGCCTTCTAAACCAGGAGGTTGAAAAAAATCTAAACTGCGGTTTTAGCAAGTGGTGAGCAAAAGATCCACGATCAGTTAGGTACCTCAAAATTAAAGTAAGGAACATGTGGAAAGTATATAAATACGACGGACACTATATTATGGGCGAGTTGATAAGCACCCATAAGACAGAATCCGCAGCGCTGAAAAAAGCCAACAAAGAGATAGAATTTAAATTCTCTGAAAGAGAGAAAAAGAAAGGCCAAATATTTATTTGGTTAGATAGTGAGAATCGCAAACCTATGGGTGTGATAGTTCACAAGATTAAGGGGGTGTAAGGGTTTCGACAGGGTAAAAAAGAAGAATAGTGCAAGTAGTCAAAGGTACCAGCAGACTTTAAATGCAGATACAAAACAATAATTGCTAATAACAATAATTTCTACAACAACGCTGCTTTAGCAGCTTAGTAGGGAGGCGCCTGGAGCCTTCTATCCAATCCAAGCTAAGTGTTTGATTCACACTGACATTTAAACGAATCAGAATGGTTACCCCGTTTGCATCGGGTGGAACGCAACAGGTTAGTAAGCGTTGGATGGATGAACTAACAATCTTTGCTGGAATTAGAAACCAGATAAACTTGTGAATGACTTGAATTATGATTTATCTTGGACGCGGATTCGACTTCCGCCACCTCCAAATCTGTGAAGCAGTCGTTAAAAATCAAAGATAGCCTCCACCACTTACATAACAAAAGGAAGAGCATGCCTCAACAAATAAATAAAATCACTAATTGGTTCTTCGGCACCAGCAAACAACTTATGGGCGCCCTCGGATTCTCTGGCGGCAAAACAACCAAAGAAGAATTATCGACCATCGCCGCTGTTACAACACCTAGCGTGGACTATAGCACAAAAACAGTGGTTCAACTTAAAACAATTGCAAAAGACCGCGGACTTAAGGGATATTCTTCTCTTAAGAAAGCAGAACTCATAGAACTATTAAACAACTAAAGGAAAAACTATGAATAAATTATTTTTATTAGGACTCTTGATATTACCAGCATGTAATAAAGATGAGCCAAACACAGATAGCTCTGATACAGCTGTCACCGAACTTGCACCTCAAGGACGCATTGGAGGATTTGTAACCGATCAACACGGCGCCGCCCTCGAAGGTGTCTCTGTTTCTGTACAGGGTATTTCAACAACTACAAATGCTGATGGTTCTTATTTACTATTAGAAGTTCAGCCCGGGTCTGACTTGGTTGTTGAGTTTGGTAAGCGCGGATATGCTACAAACTACAAAGTCACAACGCTCCTCAACTGGGAAACAGTCGCCACGAGCGCCTCTCTTTTAGAGATCGACGGTAGTGAAACATTTGCTAGCAACGTTGCTGGTTCTTTTGTTATTGAAGAAACAACAGTTAATTTTCAGGCTGATAGCTTCGTTAACAAGAATACTGGCGTACGTTATGATGGCAATGTTACTTTAGAGATAACACACGTGGATCCATCAACCAGTGAGATCACCGGCGCACCTAGAGATTTATCAGCTATTTCTGATAGTGATGATTCACAGCTTGTATCTTACGGCATGGTTAATGTCAGCCTCTTCGGAGAGGATGGACAAGAACTATCAATCGACAGCAGTCTCCCGGCTACATTAAATATTCCAATTGCTAATGGAGATCTGCCAGAGAGCCTCCAAATGGCCGACGGAGCTATCCAGACCACATGGTCATATGACCCAATTCAGGGTAAGTGGCTTGAAGAGTCATCTGGGACTGTCAATCAGATCGATGACGAACTATATTTTACGTTTGAAGCTCCACATTTTTCGTGGTGGAATTGTGATATGGGATTTGTCCCTTCATGTGCCTCTGGTCGCGTGATTGACGTCAGCGGTTTTCCAATCCGCGGGGCAGATGTGACTTGTGCGGGAGGACAAACAACCTCCACCGCAGTAACAGATGAAAATGGCGATTACGTATGCAGTATAATGGTGGGCGACACTGTTGATATTACTGGTCAAACGTTTGTGTCCCAACGTTCATGGCAAAAAACAAATGGCGGTATTTATATGGATAGCGAAGGCTCTTCTGCCGCTGAATGTGAGCCAATTGAAGATATTCAAATTGATGTATGTCGAATTGCTGGCTCGATCAATGTACAGAATTACGAAGCAAACGCAGATATCGATAATCCATCTAGTATAAATTCTGACACTTTAACTGCATTATTCTGGGATCCCCCTGGAGATGTCTCGTATTGCGTGAATCCCTTAAACGATTTAGATGCCGGCGAATGCTGGAGTGGCACTAATGAAGAGATTGTCTCTATGTTCCCAGAGAGTGCCTTCCCTGGAATTCCACAGACTGCACGCTCTGCGGGCACCTGGGTTGAGGTATCAACCGATCGCAATGATTATAGAATGGACCGGTCATACGAGTCCGGATTACCCTTCTATCTTTGGGATGTACACGAGGTGTCTGGCGACGAAGTGATTACAACTCGTCCTGAATTTGATGAAGGTCAAAGCCTCGGCCTTGAAGCTGAAGGAGACTTTGCTAGTTATTTCGGACCTTGGAAAAATCCAGCATTTGTGACTATTCCTAATCAATTGACTATCGAATCTCCCTTTATAGAGACATCCGGTGGACCTCTATCGATTAACTATGGGAACACTAGTGATGACTTTGTTTTCTTCTCTGCAATAGTTGCCGAACAGCAAGTACTTTGTAAGTTTGAAGATAGCGGAAGGTTCAACGTTCCATCCACTGCGTTATCACAGCTTGAACCAGGCTGGGGTGGTGCAGCAGTTTACAACTTGTCGCTAACACTGCAAGAAGGACCTGACGGACTGCCGGTTTATGCTCAAGTGCATTCGGGATATACCGTTCCCTTCTTGGTAGAATAAACAATTTATAAATTATATCCCTTGGATATGGCGCCTTCGGGCGCCCCATTTCATTTAATAAAAAAGGAAAAACAATGAAAACAGTAACAACCGGCAATAACGTAGCAGTACATTATGTGGGAACTTTCGAAGATGGCACTGAATTTGACAACTCTCATACTAGAGGCTCTACTCTAGAATTTGAGGTCGGCTCCGGACGCATGATTAAAGGCTTTGATGATGCCGTCGTGGGAATGACTGAAGGAGAGACAAAAACAATTTCTCTAAAACCGGACACAGCTTACGGACACAGGCTCGAAGAAGCTATTCAAACTGTTCCCATGGCAGCTTTCGGACCAGGATTCAAATTTGAGTTAGGAGAGATGATCCAAGGCAATGGTCCCCAAGGCCCATTTATAGCTAAAATCCATGCAGTCGAAGAAGAACAACAGGAGGTCCAACTTGATATGAATCATCCGTTGGCCGGCAAATCTCTTAACTTCGAAATTCAAATGGTAAAGATTCAATAATAACAAAAAAAGTATTATTTTTAAAAAAGGGTTGCAATTGCAGCCCTTTTCTTTTATAATCACCATAGTTACTACAAGAGGACTCTATAGTGAAAGTGAAAGTTGCCTTTTATAAAGGCAAAGGAAGTTGGAAAAATAAAATCATTCGATGGTGGACAAAAAGCGTATATACTCACGCCGAACTCATCATGCCCGACCACTTTACTTGGATTACAATCACACCTCTTCGGAATTCTGAAGTTTCCTCTAGGATTCAAACAGAATATGATATAGAAAACTGGGATTTCATCAGCCTTGAAGTTAATGAAGATCAGGTTCGAGTCATTAATGAGTTTTTCGAAGAAACTAAAGGATGCCGTTATGATTGGTGGGGAATGATCTTATCACAGTTCTTGCCTTATCATATTAAGCGAAAGAACAAGTGGTATTGCAGTGAATGGATCGCATATGCGTTGAGAATTTCTGGAATTGTAGATTGGAAAATTATTAAAATTTATGATCAGGCAGATCTTTCACCCCGCCGCTTATATGAAATCGTTCAACTAGTTAAAAGCGATGAGTGTCAAGAAAATATACAATTACAAGATCGATGACTGGGTTATCTATAAGCCCTATGAATTTTCTACGCCCAAACGCGCGGTAATACTGTGGATTTCTCGCGAAGAATTCGGTGTATATGATTATGAGATCTTTGTTGATGGAGAAGGAAAGAAAAGAAAAGTCGTTGAGTCTTCGCTTTTTCCGATTAATACCCCTACCTACTAATAGGGATGGGAAAACTTTTTGCGATTGTAGCGGCACTATGCAGCCTTATTATAGTATCGGGCTGTAGCCCTGATTATGGTATCATTTATTCAGATACTCGATATATCGAAATTCCTGTCTATATTGAAAGTGAGGTACCTGAAGACGCCGGATTAGTTTGGGTTGACTCGTTTACACAGATTGCCAGTGTTAATGGTACTGATATTATTTGGGTTATCGACAGATCTGGCTCAATGAGTAATGATACGGAGCGCCTTTTAGCTGGTATCGAGGCGATGATGAACTCATTACCACCACAAGGCTGGCGACTGAATATAATCTCCACTGATCCGCTTGGATATTTAGACCAGCAGTTTCCATTAGTTCCCGGCGACACAATTGCTGAAGCTGAAGCAATGCTCAATGCCGCCACCGCGGGCCACCGAGAGTCTGGATTCGAATCCCTTCGCGCCTATATTGAAGATGGCAGCTATGCGTCCACGTGGATGAGATGGGATGCAGCCTTATTAGTTGTTTTTGTCTCTGACGAAGAAGAACAAAGTTATTCGGAATATCCTAACGTTGGCGATTTTGTCTCTTGGCTAGATACTAAACGTTCTAATATTTATGTTTCGAGTATCGTTAATTTGGAACCAAACGAATCTTTGTGCAATACCAACTCTGGCTATACCGGTGATCGTTACATGGATGCAACTAAATATTATGGAGGAGTAATAGTTGATATTTGCTCCGAGGATTGGTCTCCTGGCGTCCGAGACGCTAGTACGCAGATTGAGCCCTATGAGTCTATAGAATTGACTCACGAGGCTGTGACGGACTCTGTGAGGGTGTTTGCGAACGGTTCGCTTTATCCCTATTGGCGATATGACCAATCTAACAACACAGTATACTTTGATATTGTCCCGGCCGCCGGCATCTTAATTGAGGTTGGTTACAGATATCTTCCAGTCGACACTGGAATTGATACAGGAAATTAATTGACAAACATTTAATTTGCGGTTATACTTAAGAGTACCTAACAAGGAGTATAACATGGCAGTCCACAGGGATATGATCGACAAGAAAAAAGAAAAACCAACAGTTATGGTATCTGGCGGGTTTGACCCAGTGCATGCTGGGCATATTAGAATGATAAGACATGCAGCCCAGTTTGGCGATGTGATTGTAATAGCTAATTCTGATGATTGGTTATTTCGCAAAAAAGGTTTTGTTTTTATGGAGTATGCCCGTCGCGCAGAAATACTTGACGCAATTAAGGGAGTAATACTTGTGGATTCTGTAAATGATACAGATGATACGGTTTGCGAAGCCATCAGCCGCCTAAGACCAACTTACTTTGCAAACGGCGGAGATAGAGAAAGGTCTAATACCCCAGAACAGCAAATCTGTGAAGAACTCGGTGTAGAGATGTTGTGGAGCATCGGAGGCGATGAAAAACTTCAAAGTTCTTCCGATCTCACTCAAAAACGCCGAGATTTTCAAGCTCCCCCGATTCGAACGACGTCTCCTCACTCTGAAAGATAAGAGCCCGGCTATTAACGCTTAATCTGTTACGAATCGAACAAGAATAAAGTCAGACGTTTAATCTGTGAAAAATTAAATAATTTCTTGACATTCTCTTATAACGTGTTATTATAATATTATAACAATCATAAAACATTTAAATTAAAGGAGAGATAATGAGTAATATACCAAACACACTGGATGATCTGATTACGTTGCTAGAAAGCGCACGTGCCGATTACACCAAATTCTATGCAAGTGGCAACGCCAGCGCCGGCACCCGCGTACGCAAGGTGATGCAAGAGGTTAAAACCCTTGCACAAGAAACTCGCTTGCACGTGCAAGAGACAAAAAACAACAATACCTAAACAACAAACAGGGAGACAGAAGATTATCAAATGTCTCACATATTTTTATAATAAAAGGAGAAGCCGTATGGCAACCACAACTACAACTGCGACGACCAATAAAACAATCGTCAATCTAAAAGAAACAATCAATAGCCAAAATAGCCAAATTACAGGTCTGCTTACAACCGTGAGCGGCCTGCGAGATGAAATACATTTACTTAAGAGTGAAGTCAACCGCTTTAAGACTGATGTTGCCGCTGACGTCAAATATTTAACAGAACGTGTTGATTCACAATAAGGAAAAACAATGAGCATTGTCGAAAAAATCAAAAACCTAAACCTTTCAAGCGATACAAAAGTTACGATGACTTATGAGGGCGCCACCGATGTGTTTGTGCATAACGAGACAGCGATTGATACAGCGATCGAAGATACCGACGTTATTTCTACACTCGCGGAACTAATCACAGAGCACCCAAAACTGAATGCGTCCACCAAATACGGCGACACCTCCGATGGAATCTTAAACCATCTCCGTTCCGAAGGGTATCTCGAGGACTATGACCGCGGTGAATTCTACTTTACGGATTTCGTTGCCGAGGTTATCACCGAGAATTTCTATGATCAAGACTTTATCGACTCGTCTGTGCGCGCCTACGATCACAAGAGAGGCGAATGTACCTTATCAACAGAAGTAACCACCACCGTCGGTAATTTACTAGCAGAAGAGAGCGTTTCGTTGTCTGCATGGACGGTGAGTGTACCTACGGAAAACGGCACCCTGACGTTTGATTAGCTAACGCGCTCCGCTTCACCGTCGGGTAAATAATAACGGTGCGTGCCCGCCGAACGTCACGCAGGTGGGGGTTCCCGGTCATCCTTGGACGCAGAAAACCGGTCTTTTTTCTTTTTCTGTTTGTCTTCCCTACGTATTAACGGGGGACAAATAAATGTTAAAGACACTTTTCGCGATCGCAATCCTTATATTGGGGCCTTGCTGCAGCGCATGTATACCGGATCCTGTTCTATCCGACGATACACATATTGAGATAGAACCAACTTCTACCGGCTTTTTACTTTTAGAGGAATGCGGTTTTGGAATTGGAGACAATGCTTGCAATTTTCAATTGCGAGATAAGGACGACAACCTTTGGCGCTTGAGTGCGCACATGGGAGATTTGGTTTTAATTGATTTATCTGCTATGTGGTGTGGCCCTTGTCAATATGCTGCGACTACGGCTCAACATGTGCAAGATTTATACGAGACTCGAGGTTTTCATTATGTGACAATCCTTATAGATGACGAACAAGGAGAAGAAATTGAACTATCAGACCTGTCTCTTTGGGCGACCAATTTTGGCATTACATCCGCACCGATATTACAAGGCTCTCGAGATATGCTCCAATCTGGCGGAGCCTCTTATGGTTTTCCAGTAACCAGCTGGCCAACTTTTATTATTATTAATCGAAACCAAGAGGTGGTCTGGGGTATGCACGGATTTAACGAAAATACACTTGTTGAGGCGATTGAGACATATTTGTAGTTTTAACTTAAAATGAAGACTATTTAAGACAACATGGTGATAAATGGCTAAAAAGAATTTTGTTTTAGATACCAGCGTTTATTTAACAGACGCAGACTCTATATTCAAGTTTGACAATCATGATATTTTTATTCCTTTAAAAGTATTAGAAGAGATTGACAAACATAAAAAACGACAAGATATGGTGGGTATTAACGCTCGTCGTATCATTCGGACCCTAGATGAACTTCGTACGAAGGGAAATCTTCAAAAAGGCGTCCGCCTTGATAAGGGTCGGGGTATCGTAAAAGTAATGTCTTATGAAATCTTGAGGGAATCTATTTTCCCACCCGACTTGGACATTAGAATACCTGATCATATTATTATTGCAACTGCCATGGCAATTCGCCAAGAATCTCCCAAGCGAAAGACTGTAGTAGTAACCCGCGACATTAATATGCGTGTTATCTGTGATTCTATTGGGCTTGATACTGATGATTATCTCACAGAAAAAGCAGTCACATCTTCCGATGAATTGTATCAGGGGTTTACCACTATTGTAGTAGACGACCAGCTAATTGATAGATTCTATGATGGCGACGACATCATTTTAGAGGAAGAGGATTTGGAAGAGCCTCTTTACGCCAACGAGTATTTGATGATGGTGTCCAATGCTAACCCCAAGAAGAGCGCTTTAGCGCGCTTTGAGGGCGCCCACAGCCCGTTGCACAAGATTATCCATGAAAGGATACCGGATTGGAAGATAAACGCAAGGAACAAGGAGCAGGCGTTCGCAATCGACCTTCTGATGGATCCTGCTGTTAAGATTGTATCTTTGGTAGGTCGTGCAGGCTCTGGAAAAACCTTGATGGCTATAGCGGCCGGATTACAACAGACCCTAGACTTAAGAGGAGAAGACCATTATTCTCGGCTGATTGTATCTCGCCCTGTACAGCCCATGGGAAAAGACATCGGATTTCTCCCTGGCACCTTTGAAGAAAAGATGTTGCCCTGGCTAATGCCTATACAGGACAATTTGCAAACATTATTAGGTAATAATAAAACTGCGTTAGAAATGTATATAGAAAACGGTAAAATCGAGATTGAAGCACTGACATACATTAGAGGCCGTTCTATTTCGAATGCCTATATTATTATTGACGAAGCGCAAAACTTGACAAAGCACGAAATTAAGACTATAATTACAAGAATAGGTGAGGGTACAAAGATTATTCTTACTGGCGACATTGAGCAGATTGATAATATATATGTTAATGAAACTACAAACGGTTTGGCTCACGCGGTTGAGAAATTTAAACAATATCCTATTGCAGGCCACGTTACCTTTAAGAAAGGCGAGAGAAGCGACGTCGCGACCTTAGCCTCAAAAGTATTATAAATTAATAAACAAACATAAACTTTAATGTTACACTAACAAAGGAAAGTTAATTATGAGTGAAGAAAAAACTATTACTGAAGAAGAACTGCATACCAACGAGACACTAGCAATGCCAGTGCTCCCTGATTCCGAACTTAAGGAATATTTAGTAGAATATGCAGGAAAGAAATTTGATCAAGAGCAAGTTACGGTTCACATGGTAGCGGAGACTCTGGCAACTGACTTTCCAGAATTCCTCTACGCATTTGCAGAAGAAAACTTTTTAAGAGGATACCAACAAGGTTTGGATGATGCTACAACATTACATATTCCAGCGCCATCGTCAGCTAGCTGAAAGCAGAATGGACTTTTACACCCCAATGGGTATCCATGTCTATTTTAAGGACCCTATTAAAAATAAAGAGGTTGATGCTGAACGTGTCATAGCAAGAGTAGAAGGAACACTGCCCGAACACTTGCTTAATGAAGTGGAAATGGTCATTTTTGGCTACTTCGATGAGTTTGAAGAGCGCCAATTAAACGCTTTTTACGACGGCGGCACCTTATATGTTACTCCCGATCAGAGCAGTGAAGAAGACCTGTTTGACGATCTCGTTCACGAAATCTCACATTCTTTAGAATATCCCTACGGCGCCCTGATATATCAGGATAAAAAAATAGAACAAGAATTCATTAATAAACGACGCAATTTACACAAGATTTTATGGGAACTTGATTATAAGCTGCCAGAAAGTGTCTTTTTGGATCCTGAATACAATAAAGAATTCGACATGTTTCTTTTGGAAAAAGTCGGTTATGATAGGTTGTCTGTTGTTACGCAAGGGATATTTATAAACCCATACGCGGCTACATCTTTGAGAGAATACTTTGCTACAGGCTTCACTGACTACTTTCTAGATTCGAATCATTCGCACCTCAAACAAGTGAGCCCGCAACTTTATAGAAAACTTTTATTGCTTCAAGACCCAGAAAGACTTGACAACAAATAACAAACCGGTTATAATAAAGAATAAAAGGAGGGGTGCGTGCCTCATATTTCATATTCTGAATTAAAAGACTGGGCGTTTTGCGCCTTTTATCATAAACTTACACGCGTCGAAAAGATCGACGGATTCAAGGGAAACGCCTTCACTGCATTTGGAACTGCTCTACACTCTGTGTGCGAACGGAAACTCCTAAAAGAGTCTGTGGATGAAGATTATTTCATTAAAGAGTTTGAGAAATGTTTAGCGTCTCTGGACGATGATATAGATGTTGATCAAAAACTTGTCGCCAACATGCGAGAGCAGGGCAAGCAGATTATGCCTGAAATTCAAGATGCACTGGATGACTATTTTGAAGAGTATGAGGTACTTGCGGTAGAAATGCCGCTAATGGAGCCAATTGAAGGCGAAGAAGGTTACAAATTCAAGGGATTTATTGACGCTATTGTATCCACCCCTGACGGAAAAGTCCATATTTTTGATTGGAAAACATGTTCGTGGGGATGGGATGCTAAAAAGCGTTCCGACGCAATGGTTACTTATCAATTAACCTTGTACAAACACTTCTTTGCTCAAAAAATGAATGTAGATCCTAAAGACGTTGAGACGCACTTTGCACTACTTAAGAGAACGGCGAAGAAAAATCGTGTAGAGTTTTTTAGAGTAACGAGTGGCCCAAGAAAAACACAAAATGCTTTAAAATTAATGACGAAGGCTCTATACAATATTAAGAATCAGCGTTATATTAAGAATCGCTTATCTTGCACCGGCGGCTATGGCTGCAAATTTTATAGGACAGAACACTGTTCATGAGGAATAAATGACAAAAAAGAAAATTTTGGTATTGAGTGACCACCCCCTATCGCCCTCGGGAGTTGGAACTCAAACTAGATATATGATCGAAGCTCTCCTAAAGACTGGGAGATATAGTTTTATTTGTTTGGGCGGCGCAATGAAACACAATAATTACCAGCCTCAAAAGGTTTCACCTTATGAGGAAGATTGGATCATCTACCCTGTTGATGGATACGGCTCTCACGAGATTATCCGTTCTGTCATGCAGAAGGAGCGCCCTGACGCGCTTTGGTTTATGACCGATCCGCGGTTTTATGGGTGGCTATGGGAGATCGAAAACGAAGTCCGCGCGAATATACCCATGATATATTATCACGTATGGGACAATTTTCCTGCCCCGCAATTCAATGGGCCATTTTACAGGTCGACGGATAAGGTAGCGTGTATTTCAAAGGTGACTCACAAAATCTTGCAAGAAGTCGCGCCAGACGTAGAAAGTTGCTATCTCCCTCACGCAGTCAATAATAATATTTTCCAGAAATATTCCACTGCAGAAGATAAAGAGAAAGCCAGCAATATTCGTCAAAATATTATTAACATGAGTAGTCCAGAAAACAAGAATGACAAGAAGAAGATTTTCTTCTGGAACAATCGTAACGCCCGACGGAAACAATCTGGAACTTTAATTTGGTGGTTTAAGGAATGGCTAGATAAGGTCGGACACGATCAGGCGACGTTGTTAATGCATACGGATCCCCGTGACCAACACGGCCAAGATTTGCCGCACCTTATTCAACATCTCGGCGCTGACCAGGGTCAAGTTTTGATATCATCCCAAAAGGTACCACCCGAAGAACTGGCTGCCATGTATAATGTGGCCGACTTTACACTCAATATCTCTGATGCAGAAGGATTCGGGCTTTCAACCCTAGAATCTCTATCCTGTGGAACACCCATTATCGTCAATATGACGGGCGGACTACAAGAACAAGTTACAGATGGTGAAAATTGGTTTGGCTATGGGATTGAGCCCGCCTCAAAGTCGGTTATTGGCTCTCTGCAAGTGCCTTATATTTATGAAGATCGCATTACACAAGTCGACTTCGAGAAATATTTGACAAAAGCATTAAAGATGTCTGATAAAATGTATAAAAACATTTCAAAACAAGGCAGAGAACACGTAAAGAAAAACTATAATTTTGAAGACTATGAATCAAGATGGGTAGAAACTATGGACGATCTTATTGAGCGCCATGGCTCATGGGAAAACAGACAAGGTTATAAACGCTGGCATTTATTGGAGGTAGCGTGAAAAGGAAAGTACTTTTAAAAGGACCACTGCTCACACGCAGTGGTTATGGCGAACAAGCACGGTTTGCTTTGAGATCTCTTCGGTCACAGCCGGATTTATATGATATCTTCATTCAGCCACTACAGTGGGGCAAAACATCGTGGATTGCTACATTCGGCGAAGAAAGAGCTTGGATCGACGAGACTATCGAGAAGACAATCGCATATATTCAACAAGGCGGCCAGTTCGACATTTCACTGCAAGTAACCATTCCTAACGAATGGGAAAAACTAGCCCCAATGAATGTTGGCTATACTGCTGGGATTGAGACAAACAAGGTTGCAGCCGAATGGCTTATTAAAGCTAATCAAGTGGTGGATAATATAATTGTTGTTTCAGATCACTCAAAGTATGGTTTTGAAAACACAGTATGGACCGGTCAGGACCAAAACACACAACAACCAGCAGAATTAAAATTAAATGTCCCAGTAACCTCGGTTAACTATCCGGTTAAGACATATACAGATTTACCAGAACTGCCTATTACGCTAGATTACGATTTTAACTTTCTAGCAGTCGCACAATATGGGCCTCGAAAGAATCTTAATAATACAATTAAATGGTTTGTTGAAGAGTTTCAAGATGAAGAAGTTGGACTTGTCTTAAAGACCAATCTTATGAAGAACTGCCTTATGGACCGCGAACAGGTAAAAAACCAAGTTACACAGCTTGTCCGCAGTTTACCCGAACATAAGTGTAAGATTTATCTGCTTCACGGCGATATGACGGATGAGGAAATGCATGCGCTTTATCGACATCCACAGATGAAGGCGTTTCTTGCCCTCCCGCACGGCGAAGGCTTCGGACTCCCAATCTTTGAAGCAGCCTACACTGGGCTTCCTGTGGTCGCTACTGGCTGGTCAGGGCAACTAGACTTCTTGTGTGATGAGGATGGTAACGAACATTTCTATAATGTGGCGTTTGACCTTGCTCCTGTACAAAAGGAGGTGGTGTGGAAGGGCGTTCTAATACAAGAATCTCTTTGGGCCTACCCGCGGCAAGTGTCGGCGAAAGAGAAAATGAGAGAGTGTTATGAGGATGTAACAAATGATGTGGGTTACGCTGCAGCAGCATGTGAATATTCTACGCAGCTACTTGACCGCTTCTCGGATGAGAATATGTACAAGCAATTCTGCGATGCGTTTTATACGGTAAGCGAGGAAGAAACTGAATGGCTCGAAGCCCTATCAGAGATTGAACTGGTGTGACAAAACTTATATTTATTTCTGATTTGTTTAAAGCCGATTTAATAGGCGGCGCGGAACTGAACGACGATGTTTTAGTTCAGTACTTGTCTACGAACGGCTTTGATGTTCAAATGGTTCGTTCTAACTTATTGACAGAAGAGATGGTCATTGAAAATGACCTATTCCTAGTGAGCAATTTCGTCAACATGCCGGAAAGAATCAAGCAGATCTTAATGCTTAAGAAATACATAATCTATGAACATGATCATAAATATCTAAAAACTAGAGACCCATCAGCTTTCCCTAATTTTATTGCTCCAAAAGATCAGATTATCAACCGCGATTTCTATGCAAAAGCACACAAAGTCGTTGTTTTAAGTCAGATTTGCAAAGAGATTATCGAAAAAAATCTAGACATCAACAACGTTCACAGCATTGGCTGCTCTTTGTGGTCTGACGATAAATTACATTTTATCGAGTCTCTAATAAATAAAGAAACCGAAAAGAAAGAAAAGTATTGTATTATCAATTCAAGCAATCTCATCAAAGGCACCCGTCAAGCAGTCGAGTATTGTAAATTAAACAATTTAGAGTATGATCTAGTTGGACCATTGCCCGAAAAACAACTTTTAGAAACCATGGCCCAATATAAATATTTTGTGTTCTTTCCACAAGTGTTAGAGACATTATCGCGAATTACTGTAGAAGCTAAGATGCTGGGATGCAAAGTATTAACAAAGGCAGCTATGCTCGGAGCAGCATCCGAAGAATGGTTTCAACTCACAGGACTTAGGCTTTTCGAAAAGATTACAGAACAAAGAAATTTAGCACTTGATAAATTTGTAGATATTTTAGAGGATAAATAAATGCCGACTAGCCAGGGTTATAACAACATTTGTTTAATAACTCCTCCGTCTCCGTTTTTGTTGGATGAGAGGGTTTTTTTACATCTAGGAATTTTAAAAGTCGCGGCTAGCCTGGAGAACGCAAGCTGTGATGTGAAATTTCTTGATTTGAGCGGCGTTGACAATTATCTATCGGTAATTGATAAATTTGTTAACGATGAAGGTCTCATATATAATACTTATGGGTTAACAGCTTCAACTCCACAAATTCCGTTTGCTGTTAAAATCGCCCGGGCCATTAAGAAAATCCGCCCAAATAGCAAGATTATTTTAGGCGGACCCCACTGCACTTTAATGAATGCTGCCGCAAAACGAGAACAAAAAAAAGGATTGCACTTAAGCAACCGCGCGACTTCAGATGTGGAAAGTCTTTTAAATATTTTTGATGTCTTAGTATGCGGAGACGGCGAATATGCTATCTTCGAGGCATTTAAAATAGATAAAGGAATTATCGATGCTGATGATACGAAATCAAATTTATTTCTTTCTAAAGAGCAATTCTCGGATCTATCAATGCCGGCCCGCCATTTGGTTGATTTGGACACCTACAAATACAATATCGATGGGTTCAATGCAACTAGTTTAATAGCTCAATTAGGATGTCCTTTTCACTGTACGTTTTGTAGTGGCCGCAATTCTCCTTTTTTGAGAAAGATTCGCCAACGATCTTCTGAGTCTGTACTCAAAGAGATTGAGTTTCTTCACAAAGAACTAGGATTTACAGGGTTTATGTTTTACGATGATGAACTGAATGTTAATAGAAAGATGGTTGAGATGATGAATATGCTAGCAGATTATCAAGAAGCTAACGATGTAGAATTTCGACTTCGTGGCTTTGTAAAAGCAGAATTATTCAATGATGACCAGGCAAAATCGATGGTGAATGCAGGATTCAAGTGGCTCCTAACTGGGTTTGAATCAGGCGACGAAAGAATCTTACACAATATTAAAAAGATCGCAAAGAAAGAAGATAATACACGATGCATCGAAATTGCCAAGAAGCATGGTTTAAAAGTTAAGGCATTGATGTCTGTGGGACATGCCGGTGAAAGTGCCGAGAGTATTGAAAATACAAAACAATGGCTCCTAGATGTTGAGCCCGAAGAATTTGATTGTACGATTATTACTACATACCCAGGCAGCCCCTACTTTGACGACGCAGTAAAAGACGGATCTAATTATGTTTACAAGGATCCCCGGAATGGAGATAAATTATATCAAGCGTCTCTAGATTATTTAACAGAATTAGATTATTATAAAGGCGACCCCGAAGACGGCTATCTCTCTTATGTTTGGACGGACCACTTAAAACCCAAAGACTTAGTTAATTTGAGGGGAGAATTAGAAAAAGAAGTCAGACACAAACTTGATATTCCTTTTAATCGTTATCGTCCTGGTATAACATATGAACATTCGATGGGAATGGGCGCCATACCTCCCCACATATTGCGATCGACAAAATGAAAGTAATTGCAATCACTCCCCACCAAAAAATGGATAGTTTGGCTGCTCTTATAGTAGAAGGTCTTTATAGTAAAGGGATCGAGGTGGTAGCTACTGATTTCGGCAATAATGTAAAAAAAACATACACAGACGATGAGATTATTGAACACTCCAAGGATGCTGACTATATATTTGCCATATGGGGAAAACATGGATTAAATGGCGTACCATCCCCAAAATTCTATTTGCTAGATAAAATCAATAGACCAAACATCGTAGCCTATATTGATGGTAGCGAATGGACTTCTACCGGATACCCAGATTCACCAACACAACTACGAGACTCTTTGTTTGATATAAGTCGCCACCGCGGCAGTCCTTGGATCAATGAAGAAATGTATAATAAATGTAAATGGTATTTTAAAAGAATTGTTTTTGAACAAGATTTAGAAAGAGAAAAAATAATTCCCTGTTATATTGGTGCTTGGGACGAATACTTTGGAGAATCTATTTCCAAGAAGGAGTATGATTTATATTGTAGTTTCGGCGGCCACGCCGGTCATACGGATACCGGACTAAGAGGGCCCATATATAACTATTGTAAAAATCTTAAAGATGTTAAATCAGTTGTTGGGCAACGATTGGATCATAAGACCTATCTCGAAACTATATCAAAATCTTATATAGGAATTAGCTCTTGGGGGGCCGGAAATTGTTGCCGAAGGATGTGGGAGATTTTATCAAATAAAACGTGCTGCTTTATACAAAAACCATTTATTATTTATCCAAACAAGCTAGTTGATGGCGAATCTTGTGTCTATTATGAAACAATGGATGAGTTTAAAGAAAAGTTGGATTATTATTTAAAAAATAAAGAAGAGTGTATTCGTATTGGACAGAATGGGTATGAGCATGTAAAAAGATATCATACAGCCACCGCTAGAATTGAACAAATGATGAATATGATGAAGAATGGATAAAGATCAATGAAAATAGTAGAAGAAACTAAAACAAATAACAACCGCGATTATATGATATATTATAGCGCCCCATTTGATGCTAATAAAAATATGGGAGTTTACTATAATAAATTTATGGAAATTTTGCCAAATGATGACGATTGGGCAGTATTTTTTGATTCCGATACCATGTTTACTACATCCGATTTCGGACTGCTTATAGAGGGAGCAATTGATAGATGCCCCGATGCATCAGCCTTCACCTGTTTTACAAACAGAGTTGCTTGCACGTGGCAGATCGCCCCGGGCATCGACAAAGTTTCAAATGATATGCTATATCATCGGACTTATGGGCAAAAAATAAAGGACCATTACGGCTCGGAATGTTTATATATTCCACCTGACGCGCCGTGGTTGAGTGGGATGTTTTTGGCTATCAAAAAATCGGCTTGGAGAAAATGTGGGGGATTTGTAGAAAAGGGAATGCTAGGGGTAGACAACTGGTTTCATCAAAAATTAAATGAAACAGATCAAAAACTTTATTTGATTAAAGGCTTGTATATCTATCACTGGTATCGAAACAACGACACTGAAGGCAAGGCTCATCTTTTATGAAAGATTATAAATTATTTATTAATAAAGCTTATCCCGATAACAGGGGTTATCTATTTGAATCTTTTCATAGAGCGATCAATGAAGAGCTTGGAGAGGTATTTTGTCAAGATAATATTTCTTATTCACATAAAGGTGTCGTTCGGGGACTTCATTATCAATGGTCTCCTCCGCTAGGAAAACTAGTGCAAACTATATCAGGAAAAATAGTAGATTATATTGTAGATATACGCTTGGGATCACCTTTTTATGGAAGATTTTGGGAATTTGAATTGTCTGAAACCAATCGAAATACGTTGTGGGTTCCTCCCGGCTATGCTCATGGATTTGAAGCTCTTGAGAACTCATATGTAATGTATAAGTACACCTCTTATTATAACGAAGAAGGGGAGTCGACAATTAATATTTTTGATCCAAGTATAAAAATAAATTTAAAAACCGATAAAAGTAATGTTATTATGAATTATAAGGATTCAGAAGCACAATCGTTTATTCAATATACAAATAAACCTATGTTTATTTATGAGGAAAACTGAAATTATGAAATTTGTTGTAACAGGCGGCCGCGGATTCATTGGATCGCACTTTGTCGAATCCGCCTTAAAGAGGGGCGTATCTATCGTCGATATTGATAAAATGAGTTATGCTTCACACGAAGCGCTTCCGTGGGATAACGATAAAAATTATACCCTCATCAAAGAAGATATCTCCGAATTAAAACATATTCCATCTTGCGACGTAATTATTAATTTTGCAGCCGAAAGTCACGTTGATAACTCAATTCGAGAAACATTTCCATTTATTAAAAGTAATATTCTAGGAGTTCATAATCTCTTGGAACTTGTTCGAGGCAAACCTGCCTATGATCGTCCCTTATTTTATCAAGTTAGCACAGATGAAGTCTATGGTGATCGTATCGAGGGCTCTTTTAATGAAAAAGATAAGTTAAGTCCATCGAATCCCTACTCGGCTTCTAAAGCCGCGGCAGAAATGCTGGTTTTGTCATATTCTAGAACGTATGGAGTAGATTATATTATAACCCGCAGCGCCAATAATTATGGCCCGCGCCAATACGAAGAAAAACTTATTCCAAAGTGCTTAAGTTCTTTACTAGATGATAAACAGATCCCGGTCCATGGCGACGGCTCTTATATACGAGACTGGACATATGTCAAGGATAATGTGGAAGCAATGCTTTGTATTATTAATAGTGACCAACGCAACGAGATCTTTAATATTGCGGCCGAAAATCACATGTCTAATCTTGAAGTTATAGATACAATTCTAGAGTGGAAAAGCAAAGATCGCGAATCGATTAAATTTGTGGATAATAGATGGGGACAAGACTTGAGATATTCTATAAATGCTGCAAAAATAAGAAGTTTAGGCTGGTCCCCTGTGCATTCTAAAGGAATATATAAGTGGTTTTAGAAAGAATATTTCTTACTGGAGGTTCGGGTACCCTGGGGAATGAATTAATAAACATTTCTAAAGAGCACAGTGTTGAATTTGTTGCTCCGACATCTAAAGTTTGTAATATTTTAAACGCAGAACAAGTTAAGAATGTTATAAAAAAATCAGGCTGCGATATTGTAGTGCATTCTGCCGCAGCTACTGACGTAAGAGCGATAGAAAATGAACCTTCAATAGCTTGGGAAGTAAATGTATTGGGGACATTAAATGTCCTGCAGGCTTGTAAAGATTTAGGGAAAAAAATGGTCTTTATTTCTACTGATTATGTGTTTGATGGTGAAAAGGGTAATTATATGATTAACGATCCAATTAATCCATTATCAAAATATGCCAAAACAAAGGCAGCTGCAGAACTGCTCACTAGAACATACGAACACAGCTTGGTTATTAGAACTAGTTTTTTTGGATATGATTTTCCTTATGATTCAGCATTAGTTGATCAGTGGACAACCAAAGATTATGTTGATATTGTTGCATTAAAAGTTATAAGTGTTATATTAGATAACCCAAAGGGAATTGTGCATATCGGAAGTGCGCGCAGAACAATTTATGATATAGCAAAAGAACGCTGTGGAAATATAAATAAAATATATCGTTGTGATATTGATAGTCCGATCCCAAGAGATATAAGCCTTATTTCTCAATAGAAATAGATAACAACCAAGAGAATACAGAATGGATAATGAATTAGAACAAATATTGGCTTTAGTCGATAGTTATGTTAAGAGAAAAGAAGAAGAAAAAACATGGGTACCCGGAAAAGATTGGGTTTACTATGCCGGCCCCTACTTTAATAGTGATGAATACATCGATGGGGTGAAAACTCTCCTAAATGGTTGGCTTGTTCTTGGAACAGACGGGGCCCGCTTCGAGAGGAAATTCTCGAAACTCATGGGGAAAGAGAAAGGACTATTGACCAATAGCGGCTCTAGTTCAAACTTACTTATGATGACGGCGCTTACATCTAGAAAGCTTAACAATTTTCCGAAAGGCACAAAGGTTTTGACCCCTATCGCCGGCTTTCCTACTACAATTAATCCCATATTTCAAGTGGGCTTTGAGCCGGTATTCGTTGATATAGAATTACCAAGTTTAAATCTAAATTTAGAACAAGCCGAAGAAGCATTAAAAAAGCATGATATTAAAGTTATAACGTTTGCCCATGTCTTGGGGAACCCGCCCAACATGGATCGGGTGATGGAACTGGTTAAGAAATATGATCTAGTCTTATTGGAAGACTGTTGTGACGCTCTTGCTGGAACTTATGATGGGAAACCTCTCGGCTCATTCGGCGATATGGCAAGCTGCTCATTTTACCCCGCTCACCATATTACTATGGGAGAAGGCGGATTCGTGGCAGTTAAAGACAAAGACCAAGAACGTGTTGTACGTAGTTTCCGAGACTGGGGACGCGGATGCTATTGTGTTGGCGAGAAGTCCAACTTATCCGAAACAGGTGTCTGTGGCAAGAGATTTTCGTGTTGGCTTAAATCAATGCCGAAGAAAGTATTTGATCATAAATATGTTTATGAGGAAATAGGATATAATTTAAAGCCGATTGAATTGCAAGCCTCGATTGGATTAGCACAGATAAAAAAGATCGAAGAAATCAAAACACGAAGAAACAATAACTTTGATAATCTAATGAAGATTTTTAAGAAATATGAGATGTATTTCCATCTGCCGGAGGCAACACACAAATCGGACCCTAATTGGTTTGCTTTCCCTCTGACAATCAGAGACGGATGCCCCTTTACCAGAGACCAAATTTGTGCATTCCTAGAGTCTAACAAAATTCAGACGAGGACATACTTCGGCGGCAACGTTATGCTGCAGCCAGCCTATTCCCATCTCGTTAATACAACAGAACTAATAAAAGAATATCCAGTTGCTGCGAAAGTTACAACAGACACCTTTTTTCTCGGTACGTCTCCCGTGATAACAAAAGATAAAATTGATTATATCGAGAGTGTGGTGGGACTATTTATAAAAGGAGTTAATAGTGGAAAATAATAATTTTTCGATTGATTTACCGAGCCCTTATGGCGATGGCTTTGCGTCACATAAAATTTGTAATATTTTAAAGGATAGATAAATGCAAAATTATAAAGAATCACGGCCATGGGGAACATTTGAAAATCTCTTAGACGAAGAAACCTGTAAAGTAAAACAAATAATTGTTAGACCAAATCAAGCTTTAAGCTATCAGTACCACTACAAAAGAAGTGAAGTATGGACTATAATAAAAGGTGTCGGCACTTTTACCATCGATGGTGTCGAATCTACTGTTATGCCTGGTGACGTCCTACAGATTCCAAAGAAAGCCAAGCATCGCATAAAAAACATTGATACCAATGATTTAGTTTTCATCGAAGTGCAGTGCGGGGAATATTTCGGCGAGGATGATATCGTTCGTCTCGAAGATGATTACAACCGATAACAATTAATGAAATATTAAAAATAAATAATATTGTAAAAGCCCTATGATTAAAATATATTCAAAAATTGAAAACAATAAGTTATTGCACATGGTAAACCGACTAAGTGAAATAACCTCAAGAACCGATATTATACCTGATGATAATTTTTTACAACTTGCTACCTTAAAGCTACCGTCTGGAAAAACGTTCCGCGCGCATAAACATAAGTGGAAAGACAATCTTGGTGCCCAAAATATTGCGCAAGAATCATGGGTGGTAATAAAAGGGAGTGTAAAATGCTTCTTTTATGATTTAGATGATAAGTTTATTCAAACAGAGATATTAAATGCTGGCGATTGTTCTATAACATTGGCCGGTGGCCACAACTACGAAATTTTAGAAGAAGAAACTGTTGTATACGAATATAAAACAGGACCCTATCAGGGTGTAGAATTAGACAAGGAATTTTTAAGTGAGTAAATTAACAAAAATCAACAAAGATGATTTTGGAGTTTATATTTGGACGAGTAACCAATTGATGCATTGTGTTCCTGCGTGGGCTTATTTATTTAATAAATATTGGCCATGGGAACAAAAGGTGAGAGTGCTTGGTTATGATTTACCCAGTTATGATCTACCGGATAATTTTGAATATATTTCATTGGGACATCAGCGCGGACCTAAATTTTGGTCTGATGATATGAAAGAATATTTTTCTTCGTGTGAACATGAGTGTTTTTATTTGTGTACCGAAGACGGCTTTATAGTGGGAGAGGTGGATGAAGAAATATTAAATCTTGCACTTAAGGTTTCTTTTACGAATCCAAATAAAAAATTTAGTAGATTCAATTTAACGGCCGATGTACAGAGCCGCCCCCGAGTCGTAATAACACAAATGAATGATTTTAAATTGATTAAGGCAAAACAGCATGCTCAATATAGACAATCTTTGTCTCATTCAATCTGGAGAAGAGACAGCTTATTACATAAGTTAATACCCGGCCAATCCCCATGGGATTTTGAGTTAGACAATAACAGAGCCATGAATGATGGGCTCGATGTATATGCGACAGAAGATAGATATGCGGTCCAGTGTGGCCATGGCTACCGCCGCGGCAAAAAGATTTCTAATTGGCATGAAAATGTATATTATCCTGAATTTAGTACTTATCCTGGACTAGAGAAGGAAGATATAGATTTTATTGAAAACAATGCATGGATGCCAGAAATATAAAAAATATTTGACATTCGATTCAAAAAACGTTATACTATTAAAGTATTAAAAATATAATAATTAATATTGGAGATTTAAATGAAAACTATAGTCCTCTTTGGAGGTTCCGGGGGAGTTGGTTCACAACTAGTTCCTTATTTAGAGACTAAATACAAGGTCATTAGTCTTGGCTCGAAAGATGTAGATGTGACAGACTTGACTCAAGTTAAGAGCTTTTTTGAAAATAATGAAGTAGATATTGTTCTTAATTTTTCTGGAAAGAAATACGATGTATTTCTAAATAAGATTACTGAAGAAGATATGTCAGAGATTCAGGCCATGCTTGATGTTAATATTACAGGTAACATCAATATCTTGGCGGGATGCCTTCCTCAAATGCGTGAAAAAGGATGGGGACGAGTAATTCTAATTTCTTCTGTCTTTAGTGAAATGAACGTTCCAAAAAACTCTATTTATTGTGCATCAAAAAGCTTTGTCGATAGATTAGCACAAAATGCCAATAAAGAAAATATAAGAAAAGGAGTAACATGCAATTCAATTCAACTTGGATTTTGGGATGGCGGCATGTGTTATCGTGTACCGCCCAAGATTCAAGAAATGGCCAAACAAAAAATTGGGTTACAACGATGGGGTTCAATTCAAGAACTTTATAATACAATTGATTTTATTATTGAAAACGAATATGTGTGTGGATCCAATCTTAGGATTGACGGAGGAGCATAAGAGTGATTTGTCAGGGAGTTACGATTAAAGGTACCGGCATTTGTATGCCGGAAAAAATCAACTCAAACGCCAGTATTGAAGCTGGCTCTGATACTAATAGTGAGTGGATCGAACAGAAGCTAGGAATCTACGAAAGAAGAATCGTAGAAGATCAAACTGTTTCAGATATAGGAGCAATTGCTGCGCGCAAAGCCATGGCTTCGGCAAATCTCACCGAAGATGACATAGATATGATTGTAGTAGCCACCTCTAGTCCCGAGCGTATTTCGCCGGCGACCGCTTGCAGTATTCACCGAAAATTGAATTTCTCAAAACACATTCCATCTTTTGACATCAACGCGGTTTGTGCGGGTTTTGTTTTTGCAATGAATGTATGTGCTCCTATGATTAGCTCAAAGCAATATAAGAATATTCTTATTATTGGCACAGAGACTTATTCACGCATAACCGATTGGTCCAACCGAAATTGTGTATTTTTTGGCGACGGCGCCGCGGCAATTATCTTGGGACAATCTCAAAAAGGATGGTTGTATGGAGTTATTAACAGCAATGGCAGTGGAACAGGTGCGTCTGGTTTTAGTTGTCCTCTTGACTCAACTTATAGTACAAACCCCAAAGAAGTGTGGGATGCTGCTGTAACTCTTCTACCGGATTCTATCCGCGGAGTGTTAACAGAAACAGATCTGACAGTGGACGATATCAAGATGTTTTTTCCACATCAGGCAAGTCTTAATATGCTGAAAGAGATTTGTACCCAAGTAGGATTAAAGCACTCTAAGATTAAGAAAGTGATGCATAAGTACGGCAATATTGCAGGCGCCTCAATCCCTATCGCTTTACATGATGCTCTTTCAAATAACGAAATTACAAAAGGAGATAAAATTCTATTAACCGCAGTTGGTTCCGGTTGGTCCTGGGGCTCGATTGTAGTGAATTATGAATAATTATAAATAATATGGAAACAACAATTTTTAAAAGAATCGGAGAAGATGTGCGCATAAGTGAGTTGGCAGTTATAAGTCGGCCTCATTTAGTTTCAATGGGCAGTCACATTGCAATCGACATGTGGACCTATATTTCAACAGCCATGGAAATGGGAGATTACATTCATATCGCACCTAATGTCACCATTCTTGGCGGCGCCGATGCACTTCTCACCATGGGGAATTTTACGAATATCGGATCCGGCGGCCGTATTGTTTGCGCCACTGATGACTTTAGGCAGGGACTAATCTCTCCAGTGGTCCCCGAAAAACATCGAACCATTATTAATGAACCTATCGTGTTTGAGGATTTTGCCACCCTAGGAGTCAATTGTTCAGTCTTGCCGGGAATAACTCTTCGCGAAGGAACTATTGTGGGCGCAAACTCTGTAGTAACTCAAGACACAGAACCGTGGATGATATATGCCGGCTCCCCGGCACGCCCCATCAAGAAACGCGACCATAAACGTATTATGGAAAGTATCAAAGAGTTGGGGTATTAAAATGAAAGATTATTTTTCTGATAAATCTAGCCTTCCTATTCCTTGGGTCGAATCGCCGTTTTTTTATAGTTTATTGAAAAACAGTAATTTAACCGAGGAAGAAAAGAGCTTCTGCACCAAATTTCATGAAGATGGCTACGTTCTGATTGATGTAGGGCTCTCATCCGAAGAAATAGATGCAATTGTAAGAGACATGTATGCTGCACTCGAAGAAGACAACACAATATATCATGCAGATCATTTTCAATATACCGAGAGTAAAAGAATTTTTGAACTCTGGAAACAAAGCAAAGCTGCAGCCGATCTATGCGTCAATAATAAAATTATGGATACCCTAAGACTTTTATATGATCGCGAACCGGTACCCTTCTCAACCATTAATTTTATTAAGGGAAGCAACCAACCTCTTCATAGTGATGCAATTCATTTTCATACGTGCCCCAGACTATGGATGTGTGGTGTGTGGGTGGCTTTTGAGGATGTTGACGAAACCAATGGTTCTCTCAAAATAGTCCCCGGCAGCCATAAGTGGAACTTATGGGAGTATGATGAATTGGGATATCCTCATCCTGATGATATTACAAATGGGGAAGAAGTAAATTATCGAGAATATGAAAACTTCTTGTCCCAACTTGTAGAGCAAAAAGGTTTAGACCCTTATGTTACTCAACTTAAGAAGGGGCAGGCACTGATCTGGGCGGCGAACCTGCTACACGGAGGCTCGAATGTAGAAGGGGTTACTGATCTGCAGAAGACACGCCTCACACAAGCTCAACATTATTTTTTTGAAGGATGCGATAAGTATTATCATCCAATGTTTTCTAAAAAATACGAAGGAGATTATGCGCTCAAATGGTGCAATGACAAAAACAATATTAAAACTTATTTAGAAACCGGGGAAGTGAGCGTCTTTGATAAGACGGTAACAATGGATAAGAAATGAGTTTTGAGGTGGTTGCACAATTTGAAGATGAAGTAAGTAAGTTTTTCGGCGCGCCCTATGGTGTTGCAGTAGATTGCTGCACACATGCAATAGAATTATGTTTGCGATATCAAGAGATAAAATATTATACTGTTCCAAAGAGAACTTACATCTCCGTTCCGTTTTTGGCCGCTAAATTGGGGATTGAATTTGGCTGGAAAGACGAAGAATGGCAAGATTATTATTATCTCGGAGAAACTAATATTATCGATGCAGCCGTTTTATGGCGCAAAGACTCCTATATTCCTAATACTTTTATGTGCGTCAGTTTTCAATACAGAAAACATTTAAATTTAGGAAGGGGCGGAATTATTTTAACAGATGACGAAAAGTCTGCTAAAATATTAAAAAAGATGTCTTATGACGGCCGCCTTCCTGATGTGCCATGGCGAGAACAAGATATTAACTTAATAGGCTATCACTATTATATGACACCGGAAACTGCCCGGAATGGCCGCTGGCTACTTCCGGAGGCTATTAACACAAAACCGCGCCAATGGACTGTAGAAGACTGGCCAGATTTGACACAAATGGAGATTTTTAAATGACAAAGAAAGCATTGATTACCGGCATTGCCGGCCAAGACGGTAGCTATTTGACAGAACATCTTTTATCGTTAGGATATGAGGTTCACGGGATCGTACGCCGGCATTCTGTAGCAGAAAACCAAAACCATCGTTTACATAAACTAAATTGTAATAGTAATCTTATAACCTATTATGGTGATCTATTAGATTACCCATCCCTGGTTCGCATCATGCAAGAAGTACAGCCAGATGAAATTTACAATCTCGCCGCGATGAGTCATGTTCGTATTAGTTTTGATATGCCTTCATTTACAATTCAAACCAATGCCATGGGCGTTCTCAATATGCTTGAGGTATACAGGACCCTTTGTCCTGAAGCCAAGTTTTATCAAGCAAGCTCTTCTGAAATGTTTGGCAACTCGGTGGATGCTGACGGCATACAGAGACTCACGACTCCCATGAACCCGGTAAGCCCTTATGGGTGTGCAAAAGTCATGGGATACAACCTTGTGCGCCATTATAGACATGCTTATAAATTACACGCCTGTAATGGTATTCTCTTTAATCACGAGTCTCCCCGCCGCGGCTCCAACTTTGTAACAAATAAAGTTGTTAAAGGTGCTGTTGCGATTAAGAAAGGACTACAAAATAAGCTTGAGCTTGGGAATATGGACTCTTATCGCGATTGGGGGCATTCCAAGGATTACGTTCGTGCCATGCACTTGATTACGAATCATCACGAAGCTGATGAATTTATTGTGGCCACCGGCAAGACCCATTCGGTACGAGATCTTTGCGAGACAGTTTTTAGTAAATTAGGGATGAACTATGAAGATTATGTTGTCCAGAATCCAAAATACATGCGCCCTGAAGAACTTAAGTACCTTAAGGGAGACGCGTCCAAATCCCGCGAAGTTCTTGGTTGGGAACCAGATTATACTTTTGAAACCATGTTAGAGGAGATGATCGAAAGATGGGAACAGGAACTGTAAAAGAATATTCCCCAGGTGATTTAGTCCGCTGGTTCGAATCTTATGCTGATGGATTTATGACTAAAGATGTCGGCCGAGGTATTATTTTGGAAAGAAAAGTCCATAATTTAGGATTCGCTAGCGGCCCTTATATAACTTATCGGGTATATCGCACTGAACACACAGACGAAATGATTTTTGAACCGAGAGAATTGGAGAGCATCGAGAAATGACTAATATTGGAATTATTGGCAATGGCTTTGTTGGCTCCGCAATCGCCGCTGGCTTTGCTTTACATGCAAACGTGATGATCTATGACAAGGACCCTCTACGAGCCACCCACGGGCTCTCTGAAGTGCTTAAACAGTGTGAATTCATCTTTGTTGGCGTGCCAACTCCGATGGAATCTGTCGAGAACGGAGAAATCGATCTTACTATCTTAGATAATGTGATGGCAGAAATCTCATCGCTTAACAAGGGTACCGACAATATCATTATTATTAAATCTACAGTTATCCCCGGCACAACACAGAAATATATTAATGAATATTCTGATTTGAATATCGTATTTAATCCAGAATTTCTCACAGAACGGAGCGCTCGTTTAGATTTTATCAATGCCTCACGCATTGTTTTAGGCGGCGAACCAGCGTTATGTGAGCGAGTTGAAGAATTATATCGAGTAAGATTTATGGCAACCCCTATAATTAAGACTGATGCGGAATCTGCTGAATTCATTAAATATATGTGCAATTGTTTCTTTGCAACCAAGGTGGCCTATATGAATGAGATGTATCAGATGGTAAGCGCGCGCGGCTTAGATTGGAACACTATTATGGCAGGATTCTTAAGCGACGGCAGAATCGGTAATTCTCACATAGATGTCCCGGGCCATGATGGCGATTATGGCTTTGGCGGGAAATGTTTCCCAAAAGATATTAACGCATTTATTAAATATTTTGAATTTAATCAAATAGAGCCAACGCTCTTAAAGGCATCGTGGTCTAAAAACCTACAAGTTAGGCAGAATCACAATTGGCTTAAGATCGAAGGCGCTGTATCAAACAAAAAGGAGTAAAAATGGATACTAAAACACACAAACTATCAACACAGGCACTAGGTGCGGTTATGATGGCCCTTCAGGAGTCATTGCTAAATGAATTGGATATTGTTCCTATTCTGCAGAGCTTTGAGCTAGTAGATAGCGAAGATGGATTAGTTGTTAGAAACCCGCCAACAGTGCGCGTCTCTAATAATAAACTAGTCACCGAACAAGACCTAACAAATATGGTAAAATAATGCCAAGGTATCGATACAAATGTAGCGAGTGTGAAACTGAAGCAATTGCTTATCATCTATATCATGAAACACTTGACGAGTGCCTCGAATGTCGCACTCCAGGTGCCATGGTGAGACAGTTGACAACGCCCCAGTATCGCAAGAAAATAGAATCAGTGTCCCGTACGGGAGATATTACTAAAAAGTTTATCGAGCTAAACCGAGAAGTTTTAGACGAAGAGAAGAATAAAAGAGAAGAATATGATGAGCCGACTTGAAATAATTTTAATAGCTATAACGATCTTATCGTTGGGTGCAAATATATTCTTTTTTGTTTATACTCGTGCAATTTTAGCGCGCCTTTTGTTTATTTCAGAAGAGTTGGGCGATTTCCAAGATATGGTAGATAATTTTGCCAAGCACACCAAATCAGTCTATGAGATGGATTCGTTCTACGGCGATCAAACGCTACAGGCGCTTTTGGAGCACGCAGCTTCGTTTAACGAGCAGCTGGAAACTTTTGAGTGGGTATATTCACTGACAGAAGAAAAAACAACACAGGAACATAATTTTGACGACCCAGAAGAAGACGAAGCGTAAACGTAGGCCGCGCAGAAAGAATCATTATTTTACGCAAGAACACGAAGATGCAATAATAAGATATTCAGAATCTTCATGCCAGCGAGAAAAAACAGACCTTTATATTCAATTTATTCGTCCAGCTTTCAATGAAATGGTGGACAAGATTGTTTTTACATATAAATTTACGACTCTGCCGAATTGTGATTCGCTCCGAGATGAGTGTAAGATTTGGCTAATGACGATATTAGATAAATATGATCCTAACAAGGGCTCTAAAGCCTTTTCTTATTTTTCGGTTATTACAAAGAATTGGTTTATTCATAAGGTTAAAAAGCAACAGAAAAGAAACAAACGCGAGGTTGACTATGATAATATTTCTAAATCATACGAGGAAGAGTTTCTATCTACAACGAATTCTTATGTGTCCGAGAGGATAGAGCAAGAATTCTGGACCTCGTTCTTTGTAGAATTGTCCTCATGGGATACTGCTACGATGAAAGAAAACGATCTAAAGGTTTATAAAGCTATCCAGGTGCTCTTTGAATCGAGAGAAGATATAGAAATTTTTAACAAGAAGGCTATTTATCTATACTTGAGAGAAATATCCGGACTGAATACAAAGCAGGTCGTAAATTCTCTCAAGAAATTTCGAAAGAGATACTCAACATTTAAGGTTGATTGGGAGAGCGGTGACTTATGAGCAAGAAAGATTTGGATTCTCTTTATAGCGAAGCTCTTGATAACGTACGAACAGATCGTAAGTTAGCAAGAGAGTTTTTAAATGAGATTGCAAATGAAATTGCCACAAATTCAGAACAAAACAAGTATTTGAGCCCCGTCGCAGCTAAACACGTAGAGACAATGCAGCGATCTAACGAACAACTTGTTAAGATAATAGCTCTAAGACAAAAGAATCACACTGAAACCTTGGATTTGAGCGACGAAGATAAGAACAATCTCTTCGATATGATCCAAGGAGAAGGATAGTGGCAGATCGAATAATAGATCCTTCAACCTTCTCGATTCCCGCTTTGGCGCTGGAGCTTGAAGGGCACTCAACGCGCTTTGCACTCGCTAGTAATGTGTACGGCTCTAGCATGGAATTCTTGGTAAGAGTCCTAACACCGCCAATGCCCATGGGAAGATTCGAACAGGAAGCTATTTATCGGTTTATGCTCACCGGTCGCATCGCGACACAAACGACCGACTCCGCCCCAACATCTGACATTCCCTTTAGTTTTCAAGGTCGAATTATAGGAGAACCTGGCCGCCCATCACCACATAGTTTTTTACCAGACCCGTGCAGTGTTGATTCTGCCCAAAACAAGTTAAAAGCCGCCCAACTTATCACTCTTCATACAAATTTCCGATCGCCTGCCGGATATACTGGACCCGTTCCTCGAATGGGAGATATCGTTAAAATTAGTCTAGAACCCGGCAGCCAAGGCCCGTTCTCGCTACAAAAAGCATTTTTCAAAACACTTGAGAGGAAGAAAGATGTAACTCAAGACGCTCAAGATAGCCAGGAGTCCTGCAATAGCTTGCAGGGTTTATCATGGGGAGAAGCCGGACCCGGCGCTGGTAACGCTGCAAGATCTCACTACACAGCCGCCCTTGATGCATTTTATACAAGACTTAGAGCTAGCGACTCTTTCAGCACCTTCAAAGATAACTTCCTTAAGGGTTTAGCCGCAAATGCCCAGCATGAATCCGGACTCGTTGCAAACGCGAATGGTGACGGTCGCCCGAGAGTTGCGGGTACCCCAGCAATACAAGTAGGTGCCAAAGACTTTTGCTCGTTTGGCTATTGGCAGTTAAATGTTTGTACATCGACCGGCGCAGGGCGATCCTTCGCGCAGTTTTTCTCCGTCCGCAATGGCACCATGGCAGAAAAGGCCCACCTGAAGTCGTTGATCACTAACGAAGCAAATCAATTCCGATTCATGGGACACCACATGCGCACATTGTTTCCAACAAGTCAGACTGGACAATCTGGCAACAAAACTGCAAACCAGTGGGCCCAAGAAATCGCGATCAGATTTGAAAGATGCTCGTGGTGCAAAAGAGCACCTGCCACGGGATTAAAAACGGTCGGATCAACAACACGTCGGGAAGATCATGAGACTATTTCTCGGGGTCTCACAGCAGATGATTTAGAGGCTAGCCTTTCCCCGGACTCATGAAACTAAACCCAAGCTATTACCACCTAACCATCTCCGCCTTTAAATCAGGATTAAAAGAATACCGATATGGGACTAAAAATATATAATATTGAGGACCTAACGCCTGATCAACAGCAGGCGTATGGAATTATACAAGCTCAACAAGAACAAAGCGGACTTATTAACGATTCTTCTGGATTAATGAATACACAACCATTGTCCACAAATTTCGGTTTCATTCGAGCACCAGTTGAGACTATCATCCAGGGACAAGTGGAGGGCAATGCACAGATCGTGATTGGAAAAGATCGCCCGGGCATGATCATGGGACCTGGCTACGGCGCCATTGGCGCCCAAGGCGCCGATTCTATCGACATTGTGGTAGGTAGAGGAAGCAGTTTCAATGGCGGTCGCGGACCAGCAGAAGGAAAAGTACTTAATCCCAACTTTAATGCCGACGCCGCACGAATACACATTAGTCAGATGACAGACATCGACACAAACTTTGGTTTAGCTGCTGGTAGAGATTTAACCGGTAATCGTTCTAAAGGTAAATCAGGAATAGGCATTAAAGCCGATGGGGTGCGTATCATCGGGCGCGAGGGAGTTAAGATAGTTACGGGACCTTCTTACGCCTCCGGACCAGCAGAAGTCAATTCTCGCGGTGAATCACTGGAAGGCAAAAACCCAAAAATCGAGTTAATTGCGGGAAACGGGCCCTCGGTTGGCGCTGGAATTGGCTTGCAAGGGATCACCAAGGGTAAAAACCTTGAAGCTTGCTTACTTACACTGGTTGATCATATAAATAAAATTATCGATAGAATTATTCAGCTAGCGATGCTGCAAAATGCAATGAACAGTGTGATGGGTGCTAATATATGGCACCCACATTACGCCGGCGCAGCGTCGTTTACGTTTTCACAAATATCGGATACAATTATTGTGCCTTTACAGGCATTGAGGTTAGAATTAACGAATTATTTCCCTGCGGAATATTTAGAATCAGGCAGCGATAAATATATCACTAGTACAAACGTCTTCAGCACGTAAGGTTAATACAGATGGCAGAATCTAAATTTTTAAGATTTCAAGATAAAGATGGCAACAACGTTAATGATGTTTGTCCAGACATCCCCTTTGTCCCAGAAAAACAATGTCCTACTTGTGAGCCTAATCCTTCTTACATTCCTCCCGATTGGAAAATAGAAACAGTTCAAGAGCCATGGCTTAATGAGAAGGAGTGTACGTATTATGTAGCCATTACGACCACTGAAGAGTCTGCGCTACCCTATGAAGGCGCCACGGACACCGCTGCAGCCGCTCACCTCGTTGATCTTGCGGCGGACTATCTTGCAAATGCCATGGCGGCGTTGTTTGAAACTTATGAAAAAAAGAACTCACTTGATAATATTCAAGCGGCTACGGCAGCGATAACCTTCTCGGAATATTATTTAGATGTTCGCCACAAATCAAAGTTAAAATTATTATATTCAATTCCATATGAGGACCTTAATCTATTAGAAGCCGGCATAGAAGAGCCAGAAGAAGACACATCTACCGGCGGTCGAGTAATGTATGTGGCAGATGATATCTATTCACAACTGCAGACGTTACGCAAAACCTTAAAGATGTACCAGAATTACTATCAAATTTATGGATTTTCTGATGGGGGCAGTTTGTTCTTCAAGGAAGATGGCCTTCTATTTTCGCAGTCTCAATTAAAAAGATACGGCGACAAAGATTATATGATGTCGATCTTGGGGAATCTAGATCAGTTCTTAAACAGAAATGGATATAATATCACGACTGGACTAGGCGATGCTTTCAATTTTAATGATAAAGTTGAGCGTATTGATATGTACTTCTCTCCCGAATATGTGGTGGAGAAAATGGAAATCTATACACAAGGTTGTAAAAATATACCAATACTTTTTGATTCAAAAAAGTTAAAGTTTTTAACAAATTCAGAAGTTTACAAAGATGCCACAGCAATGGCATATTTTTCAAAGCTCAAGAAATTAAATGATTTAATCACTGCCCGCGAGCCGATGCCTTGGATCGAATTCTTAATTGAACATACGTATCCCCAGCTTGAAGAATCTTTCAATTGGCCTTTCGAAAACGAGCCGGCTGGGCGGTCCGGCGTCAATTGTGTGGCCAGTGCCCTAACAAACGGCGCAAAACAAATAGGTCAAGACGCTTTGGATGAAGGTTTATCTTTAGTTCAAGCTATGATTTATCAGTATAGTAAGAATATTTGTGAGATGACACATGAGGAGCGCATCGAACAGCTTAAAAAAGCAAATCTCCTATATGATCCAGCCAAGAATGACGGGAAGACACTCCGTGCATATGCCGTCGAGCAAGCTTACAAGGAATTAGAAAAGGATGATGTTACTACCCAGTTTTGTGCTGCATTGGGTATCGGCTCTTGGGCTGCCGGCTCTGGAGACTCGCCAACGAATGCTATGTATGAAGCTGGTCTCGATGAGATGAAGCTTTGCGGTTTCAACAATATGATTTTGGAGGGGATCAAGTGCCTGGTCGGCGGCGTCAGCTTTGAAGAGTTTTTAGCTGCCAGTACGAAAGCTGCACTCAAAAACATGAGTTTTGAGAACTTTGGAGAACTCTTCAAAGGACTTCCCCCAGATAAGCAAGCACAAATCCAAGCAACGTTACAACAAAAATTAAATGATGGCGAACTCTTCGCAGAGGAAGGTGGTATCATCGGCGAAGACTTGAAAGTGGCTTTTGGAGACGAGCTTCCAAGCCCATGGGAAGACGATTCTATTGTTTTCAGAGAGAGAACAAATCCTGGAACAGATCCACTTGTTTCAGACGTTGGCGACAGAACGCTAGCTCAACAAGTCATGCTATCGGATGGCGCTAGCGCATTTAAGAAAGATACAATTATGGGAATGTACGCCATAGCCATGCTAGATGTTTATCAAGATTTCATGCTAGACTTGGTAGATGAACTCAACAAGTTCCCGGGCGCCAAACTGGCAATTGATATCATCGCTGCATTTGATTGTCCTTCTCCTCCAATTTTTGAAGGATATCTTGCCGCCGCCAACGATAATGTAAACAACACTTTGGCTATATGTAAAGAAAAAAAACCAATCAAAAAACCGGTTTTTAGAAACCCGCAAAAGCCAAACATTAATTACAAAAACTGGATAGGTGTATTTAATGACGCCGCTCACCTTGTATATCAGCGCATGCTTATTATAGCGATAACGAGCAGCATGAAAGCGGTTTGTACGCTTGTTTCTAGCGCCGCGTGTAAAGCCCTCGGCGCCACCGGCAGCCTTGCTGGCTCATTGGTAACAAAAGGCAACCAGACAGAAATTAAAGATATAATTCGCGATGCACTGTGTGGATCGGGCGCCAGCGGGTTCCAGGTTCAACAGGCTCTTAATACATTGTTCGGCGGACTCGGCTTGGGCGCCACGGCACTAGCTGATCAAGAAGCTCTTGATTCATTTATTGGAGATCAATCAATGGCGCTCTCAAGATCTGAATTGTTCGAAGGGTTTGTCGGAGACATGTCTGATGATACAGCAACCATAATCGACAGCTTGATTGAAACAGAATATCCGCAATATAGAAAAGCCTTATCCAATAAGGACTCGATCAAAACATTTTATAAGAATATGGGAAATGTATTCCCGCCAGATGTGAAAGCCGGGATGAAAGATTTCCTAAATCGCCTTCCTGATAATGATCAAATGCCAGCAAACCCTTCACTGTGCGCAACACCCGAAGACCTAGAAAACCATTGTAATATGCGCGCAGCGCTGTTGTCCGGCCGCGCCACCTCTGCACAAGCAAAAGCTATGTGCGAAGCTGACCGGGCGCAACGCCAACAGCAAATAGAAGATTTAGCCGGATTACTGGACGGCTTTCCAGAATTGCCTCCGTTTGTTTCTGACCCTGGCTGTGACAATGGAGTCTTGCCGTATGAAAGCCCGTTGCTCGCCCAAGCTGCAGCGTCTGGGCTTACTTCAGAATTTGAGCGATTAAAACTTTCATATGCTAAAGATATGATTGGGAATGGTCCGTTCGGAGACGACTGGGGAATGCTAAATCTGATTTTATCAGACACCGCCGGCTGGCCCCTTAGCGTTCATCATCGCAAAGCATTATATAGCAGAAAAACAGTAGACTTTATAACTTATAAAAGCGCTGAAGAGTGGTGGAAATTCTTCCCAGATCCCCCCGCAACCGAACAGCAGAGGTATGCTTTTCCGAAATCAGTAGCACCATGGCTCCGCGACCAACTTGGCTCGCTTAGTGTTAATTTTAATGCCACAAATGATGCTGTTCCCGATACTGCTTATTCTCAATCGCTTGGAGTACTGGGCGCCGATGATATCAACGATGAGGAGTCTTCTCGTTTGTTCTACCCAGAATATGGATACAATATCGATATCGCAACAGTTGTAGACGCCAATGGAGCCGGTTCAATTGTCCTCACAGAACTCGCCAGAAAGAAAACCCCCGACTTAACCTTGGAATTTAGAGATAATTGCGGAGGAAAGGCAGAACACATATCTTCGTATAAAGATCGGTTTAATGTTGGGTATGATATATCGTTGTTTCTGTCTGATATCGAAAACTATTCTGGTGATTATGCGAATGTCGCGTTGCCCGAGTCTGAAGATGCACGCACCCCATCAGACACTACTCGTATTGTAATTGATGAGTTGCTCAACACTGACGCTGATGTGAAGACAGGGTTAACCAATTACATGGACGACGACCAGAAGGATGGCTTTTGGGCTTCGCTTCTCAAGCCATTTAATGTTGAACAAAATCAGATATTTGAATTTGTGTCGGTTGATGATACCCTAGAGGCTATTGTCCCCACTCTAGAAGAATACCCTAACTTCGCAAGTTGCTTCTACAGCCTGCAGAGCCACGCCCCACAAGTGGTTTTGCTTGATGAGCTTTTGAATAAAAATGCAAGCAGTCCTGGAAAGGCATCGCTCAACACATTCCGGAACAATGTTATAAACAGTTTTACCTCCCAATTGGCTGCAGAAATATCAAATAATGAAGACGCATGGTCTTATGGCGCCGTGCTTGATGATCTTAAAGCAGAGGACGCTGAATACTTACTGGGAGACAACAAACTTTCTGGCTGGGTCCAAGAGGAGGCCTGGGATCCTTTTGATGTACCATATTACGATGAAATCCCGGGAGACACGCGCATCGCACATATCAAAGTCCAAGATGAAAACGAAGAGATTGGAAACAAACGCCGCTTAAAAAACGCAGACGGTATTTTAGGTATGAGTCGCGATCAATATAATAATGAAGTACTCAACGATACACCCGAGAACACGAGGGTTTATTATCTAGATCCCAACAAACACGGCGGATCCTTTAAGCGCCCTCGAATTTATATTAAACCAATTCAAAGCAAAGGCTGGATGGGAATGGCAGAAGTAATGTTTCCCGAATTGAGCCCTTGCAAGCCATCTAGGTCTGAACTTGTTGATTTCGCAGCGATTGGTAAAGACGCCGCGGCCGCCAGGTCATCTATGACCATCGATGGTCGACTACAGGGCGAAAAAGAGTGTGTTGAAGAACAACCCTATAATAAAATATTAGACAACTCCTCTGCCGCCGGAATTCAAGGGGTCATCAAGGCAGCTTGCACCACTTACGCTAGCGCCCATTTCCTTAAGACATCGGCAGTATTCACGAAATTCTATCCAAGTTTTCCCCAAACCTACAGCAATATTTATGCTCAATATATTGTTGAAAACATGGAAATGTCTTTTAAAGATGCTCAAAGTGATTTCTACGAATTCTTTAATCACTTTAAAGATGAAGAATTCTGGTATGCCTTTTTAGAGCAAGCAGTTCAGGCTTACGCGCGGTTAGTATTCGAAGGTAAAATACCAACGCCACCCAAATCTGTAAAGCGCGCTTTAGATGTTTTAACTGCTGTACAAGAATCCTACGAGTTTCCAACTAAAAACAAGTTTAAAGAACTCAAAGACGCAAAGGTCATATCCTGGGCGACTACACTCCGCAAATACCGCGAAGAGAAAAACTGGGAAGCGGTACGTGCGTCAGAGGAGGCGGCAAAGCTGATTCTAAAAGAATTTGTTATTATGGAGCTTAACTCTCTCGGAAAAACATTTGTAGAGAACTTGAAACCCATGGGCCGCCAACCAACATACAATAATCTAGGCTATTACACACTAACTCACTTCAGTCAAGGATCCTCCAATCTTGATCTTCATAAAGAAATCGTGAAGACAACCACTGATTTCCCCACATCAGGCAATGGCTACTATAGCTCTGGCACAGAGTTTGCAGTTAAATCCACTGGCGATGATTATGTCGGCTACTATCACGTTAACCTTGACGATGAGGGTGCCATAGTATTTATGGCAGGCGAATATCACACAGAAGAATCTCATGAAGTCTTGGTACCAATGGCAGGCAAGGTTACCGTGCCAATCGGAGATATCGCAGAATATAACGGTTCTGAATCTTATGACCTCGGAGATGAATCAACACCGTTTGTTGTTGAAAAGTACATCTCCATAAATGGCTCACGTAAAAACCCAACAACAGCACTCAATACTATTAAAGCTAATAACCCAGAGGCTAATCTTTCGGACATATACCCGGGCACAATGCAGCCCGTGATGGCAGAAGACGGCATAACCCAAGTCGGGATCCATGGAGAAATGGGGGTTCGCTATGGGCTATTATTTTCTGTAGGAATTAATGGCTCAAAATACGAACTTGCATCTGTTGAAATAGACGCCCTCGACCTGCCTATTTCTCAAACACAACCGTTAGCTGCTGATACAGAGCTATTATTCTGCCTGATTAATCATTTGGTCGAGGATGAGAAATTCAAATTAGCTTATGAGTATATTTTCGGCATCAATAAGACATTGGCTCTTTTGGCGATTTATACCGATTTAGGGTTTCTTCCTTCAATCGGAGAATTCACAGCCCCTGCTGGCGCCAATAGGGACGGGTTCTATTCTGATAAACCCGGCATGAAAGTTACCTTCCCCAACGCAGCGTCAGGCGATTATACACCGGATTATTCCCAATCTACTGAAACATGGTATAATACAGACGATCGCATAGATCAATGGTTTGTGAGAACTTGGGACGAGTGGGATAAGGTATTGTTGGGAAACACGAAATCGCGACTTAAAAGCATGTTTAAAAATTATTATTTCTCAAGACATTGGAACCCAAGCTTCGGCTGGCCTTCATTTAATTTCATGGAGTGGATGATGAAGAATATGAAGTCCGCAATGTTCCCGTCACCGGCAAAAGGCATACTTCCATGGTGGAAACGCAATAGAATTCGTCCAAATCCGTTTGATGCTGATGGAAATGAGTGTGATAAAAGTTAGAAAGGTGATATTTATATAGAGGAAATACGCATATGTCTGCATTCGGTGTCCAAATTCCAATCACATTTAATTCAAATGATGGCTTTACTATGCTAAAGACCATCAAACGCACCGTTAAACAAAATTTTAAAATGCTTTTGTTGACCAATCCGGGTGAAAGAATTATGAACCCACACTATGGGGTAGGAATAAAAAAGTATTTATTTGAAAATCAAATAGGCGGAACAACACAGTCCGATATCTTACACGCAATCGAGACCCAGACAAAGAAATATTTACCTATTGTAAAGATCAATCAAGTTCTTTTTGCCCCTATGGCGGCAAACCCTAACGGACTAGCGATGCAAATAACATATACAATTCCAGATTTGGGAATACAAGATCTGATTGAATTTACTATTTAGTAGAAGGATTCATCAATGCCAAAAGATACCAAGAAAATAGCGCCAATTAATTATTTGAGCAAAGAGTTCGCAGATATACGCGGCGACTTAATACAATTGGCTCAAAGATATTATCCAGATCAATTTCAGGATTTTAGTGAATCATCATTCGGCGCCATGATGGTTGATGCGGTCGCTTATGTTGGTGATCAATTATCACTTTATCTAGATTATAACGTCAATGAATCATTTTTAGATACCGCGTTTGAAAAAACAAATATTGTACGTCACGGTAGAGTTTTGGGCTATAAAGCCACCGGGCGATCTTCCACGTACGGTACAGTGGCTTTATATGTTATGATTCCTGCTGAATCTTCCGGGCTAGGCCCAGACGCGAGATACATCCCCCTTCTGCAACGCGGCACGAGTTTTGGCTCGGATGCAGGTCTAAATTTTATTCTCACCGAAAATGTTAATTTTAACGACCCGGCAAACGATTTTGTTGTCGCCCGCGTTGATGAGTCAACTGGTACACCCACTTATTATGCGATCAAAGCTTACGGAAATGTAGTTTCTGGACATTTAGGGGTAAAAAGTATTTCAATCGGCGCCTTTGAAAAGTTTAAGAGAGTCAAACTGGGCGCCGGAAATATAGTAGAAATCATCTCTGTGTTTGATACTCAAGGTAACGAATATTTCGAGGTCGATTATTTGGCTCAAGATATGATCTACAAAGAATTAGAAAACAAGAATTTTCAAGATGATAACGTTCCGTCAATTTTAAAACCAATGTTGGTGTCACGAAAATTCGTAGTAGAGCGTTCCGGCAATGATGTAATTCTACAATTTGGCTCCGGAGAAGAAGGTCAAAGTAATGTCATTGCAAACCCGCAAAATGTGGCCATGGATATATTCGGCAAGACATATGTGACAGATACGACCTTTGACCCCACGCGGATCAGTAAAAACAGTAATTTTGGAATCGTCCCCTCCAACACCCAACTACTTGTCGCTTATAGGACAACTAATCCACAAAATAGCAATGTCGCAACTCGAGCTATAAAAACAGTCCAGAGTTCAAATTTTCAATTTAACGACTCCAACACTTTGTCAAGAAGAATTATGAACACCGTTGAAGGCTCTCTCGAGGTTTCTAATGAGACTCCAATTGTTGGAGACGTATCAAACCCTTCAACCGGCGAGATTAAGCGCCGGATCTTTGATACTTTCCCAACACAAAACCGCGCCGTAACTCAAGCAGATTACGAGAGTCTTGCCTATAGGATGCCAGCCAAGTTTGGGTCTATTAAAAGAGTTTCTGTTCAAAAAGACCAAGACTCGCTAAAGAGAAATCTCAATATGTATGTAATATCAGAAGACTCTTATGGCAAATTAACACAGACGAACTCAACCATCAAAAACAACCTAAAAACTTGGTTGAGTAACTATAGAATGATTAATGATACGGTAGATATTTTGAATCCTTATATCATTAATTTAGGAATCGAATTTGTAATTAAAGTTCCCGCGGGCACTGACAAAAACGCCGCACTTAAATCAGCTTACAAAACATTACAAGAAAAGTTTAGTGAAGGGTTTTTTATTGCTGAACAATTATACATAAGTGATGTATACTCTGAATTGAAGAAAGATCCTAGGATCCTAGATGTAATCAAGGTTAAAATTGTCAATAAGACCGGAGGACAGTATTCTTCGGCTGGCTTCAATGTTGACAAGAACCTATCACCAGATGGCAGCTATTTGATGGCTCCCCAAAACGCGGTCTTCGAGATCAAGTTTCCGGACACAGATATAAAAGGAAAAGTTAGATAGCCATGGCATTTATTAGATATACGGCTTCAGCCGACACAACAATTGTTAATGCTTATCAGCTTAATCTTCAAACTCGCGGCACCGGAGCAAATGCTGGAATGGCAGATGTAGGAGAGGTGTTCTCGATTTATGGTCGAGTATCGAGCGGTTCGCAAGAGCTTTCAAGGATGCTTTTAAAGTTTCCAATTTCCCAGCTATCTGCGGATCGAACCAACAGTGTTCTCCCAGCATCCGGCAGTGTGAGCTATTACTTGCGCATGTTTAATGCGCCCACCTCTAAAACAACGCCACGAGACTATTCTCTTGTAGTAGCCGCTGTGACGAAGGACTGGCAAGAAGGTGTTGGACTTGATCTAGAAGGCTATAAAGATCTTACAAAAGGTAACACAGGCGCCAACTGGATGTCTGCATCAAATGCCCAAGCTTGGGCAAATGTTGGTGGAGATTATCTTCTAACGGGCGATTATATTTACTCACAGAGTTTTTCAGATGGCTTGGGAAACATGGAGCTTAATGTCACTCCTTTAATCGAAAGGTGGATAGCTGGTGACCAGACAAACTACGGCGTACTTATTAAGCTTTCGTCCAGCTATGAAGCCTCTGCATCGATGGATTATGTTAACCAAGACGAATCGGTAGTCTATAACAAAACCGGTTCTACAAAATCTTATTATACAAAACGATTTTTTGCTAGAGGTTCACAGTACTTTTTTAAGAGACCTCTATTAGAGGCACGCTGGGACAGTACCACCAGCGACGATCGATCTAATTTCTACTTTAGTAGCTCACGCGCCCCCGCAGCAGATAATTTAAATACTATTTATTTCTACAACATGATCCGCGGCCGCCTTGCAAACCTCCCTGGCGTTGGAACTGGTGAGATTTTTGTGAGTCTTTATTCGGGATCTCTCGCAAACACGGTACCTTCGGGCTCCAAACTTTCCCTTTATGATGGCAACACCAATTTGACCGGCGGCTGGGTATCTACTGGTATCTATTCTTGCTCTGTTGGTATCGTATCTTCTGCAGTTTCACCTCTATATGATGTGTGGCATTCTGGCGCCGGCGGCACCGGTGACACAGAATATTATACCGGCTCTATTTTGCCCAAGTTATTTGACCTGGGAAGTACTTCTGGGCACCCTCGATATGTTATTAATATAACAAATCTTCAAGATTCTTATTCCTCAAAAGAGACAGCTAGGTTCAACCTATTCATTAGAGACAAGAATTGGAGCCCTACAATTTACACAGTCGCAAAGTCAACAGTTCAGTCATTGCCTATCCCCAGCGCTTCTTACAAGGTCTATCGTCTGATGGATGGCTATCAAGCTGTTGCTTATGGAACTGGCTCCGATCTTCATACTGCTCTTTCGTATGATGTTAATGGAAACTACTTTGACTTTAATATGAAGAGTTTAGAACCCAATTACATATACGCCTTTAAGTTTGTATTCTATGATGAACAAACGAAGTCTTGGCAAGAACAAGCAGAATCGTTTAAATTTAGAGTAGAAAAGAGTGAACCATGAGTATAAAGAAACTATTTGATTCAGACCTCAATTATCAAGACTATAAAACAGAGAAAGAGGCTTTCGAGTCTGTTGAGTCTAAAGAAAACGCCGCCCAACTTTTTAAAAAGAAGGATACGTTTGTACCTTCTATAGATTATTCAGATCCTATTAATTTCGCCTTCTTTGGGTCTGCCGAGCTTTATTACTCCGGTTCCTTTGAAAAGATTTCAGGTTACTATCCATACGACGGCTCTGATGCCGAGCGTAATGACTTCTATAACAGTCTCTTCGAGATAGATAAATATATTTTTGATAAGCTTTATCCTCGTAGTACTGGTTACGGAATCATTAGTAGTGATGGCTGGGGCGCTAAAGTTGGAAATCTGTCAGGCGGCTATGGATACTCTGATACTCTCGAATATATTACCTTTAAAGGTGGACCAAACACAGGCTCCGCCGGATCCGCTCTAATCAATCAAAGCCCAAATCAGTATTCAGATGCCTTTAATTACGGCAACATTTATGATACCAATATATATGAAACTGCTGGTCTTCCCGATGACTATGGGAAGGGTACCCGACTATCTAACTTACGTTCTAATTTTGATGATGGTGTTACGGTAGAATTCTGGCTTAAGTCAGGTTCACTAGATGCGACCCTTACTGAAAAGCAAGTTATCTTTGACATGTGGAATAATGAGGCGACAGGATCCACAAACAACGACTACGGTCGAATTACTATTCTCTTGGATAAGGATTACCCAGACAACGTTACATTCGTTGTTCAATCTGGCTCGGTGAGCGCTTCAGCCAACATAGGTACCGCCGCGCGCCCAGCAAACGATGTCTGGCAGCATTATGCCCTGGCATTTTATAATACTGGTAGCATTTTTAAAGCAAAGCTATACGTTAACGGTGCCCTTAACGATACAGTTACAGGCACCGCGGCCAGCGCGATATCGGAACTTAATTCAAAGAACATGATGGGGCGTATAGGCGCGCTTCTCACCTCTCCAAGTGGCTCCTCCGCCCCCGCCGGCGCAGGTAAACTATCGGGATCTATTGATGAATTTAGATTCTGGAAGGTGGCTCGTAACGCTAAACAGATTGGTGAAAACTGGTTTGATCAAGTCGGCGGCGGAGCCAACAGTGATATAGCTAATGCAACCCTAGGGTTATACTATAAGTTTAATGAGGGTATCACCACAAACACATCCATTGATAGCATTGTGCTTGATTATGCTGGACGTGTAAGCAATGGTGTTTGGACTGGGTACGGCACGAATTCTAGAAATACAGGATCTGCCATTCTTTCCGCTTCGGCGGCAACAAAAGAGCATG
>Ga0209128_1000138_pt1 | contig 50058 bp, 21 predicted proteins | sample ETNvirnome_6_100_FD_184072 | JGI IMG/M metagenome (GOLD analysis project Ga0209128, IMG submission 184072) | Marine viral communities from the Pacific Ocean - ETNP_6_100 (SPAdes) (version 2) | ecosystem: Environmental > Aquatic > Marine > Oceanic | place: Pacific Ocean | collected 2013-06-19
ATTTAATAAATAATCGTACAAATCCCATAGATCCTAGTAGTGGTGTTACTGCATTTCAAGGAACAGATCTTAGTGGTATGATACGTAATCCTTACGAAAACTTACGAGTGGCTAGTAAGGCCGCTGAAATACAAATGGAGCAAACAGATATAGCTTTAGCTAACACCTTAGATACTTTAAGAGTTAGTGGTATGGGGGCTGGAGGAGCTACTGCATTAGCACAAGCTGCTGCTCAAGGCAAGTCAGGTATTGCTGCAAGTATAGAACAGCAAGAGGTTGCAAATGAAAAAATGCGGGCGCAAGGAGAATCTCAAATGCAACAAATGAAAATGCAAGAACAACAAAGATTACAAAATATTTCCCAACAAGAAGGCGCTAGAGTTCAAGGAATGCAAATGCAAGGAGCTCAATTCCAAGCTGCAATGATTGAAGATAGATTAAATGCAGATTTAGATAGAGCGCAAGCTATGTTAGATAATGAAAAAGCAAATCAGCAAAACATGCAAAACCAAGCATTTGCGGCATTTGGAGATGCTGCCGGATCATTTGCTTCGATGGGGTAATAAAATTAATATATATATAAATGGGAACATATAGACAACCAAGCCAAATATTAGACGAGCGATTTAGTTCTTTCCGTAAAGGATTTCAAGAGACAACTGCTGCTCACGACGCTAGAACTAAATTAAAAGATCAGAAAGAACTTAAGTTAAAAAAAGAACAAGCTGCTGCTGCCTTAAAGAAAAGAAAGCAATATGGAGATCTGTATAGACAAAGGGAGGAAATGAAGTCTGAAATTGGAGCATTTTATGATGGTCAAGGTGCTGGTGTTGTAGGATATGATTTAGTTTATACTGAAGATGGTAAAAGTGAATTAGTTAAAGTTAGTGATGCTCAAATAGAATTATTAAAAAAGAAATATGCATCTAAAAAAGGAGATTATGATAATGATCCTAGTACTCCAGATAATTATAGAACTAGCTATGAGCTAAGTGAAAAGGAAAAAGAATTAATTAATGATCAAAAATATTCTGCTAGGAGATTAGTATATGATAAAGATAAAAATACATATCAAACTGTAGATACTGAATTAGGAGAATTTTATCAAGGAGAATTAGAAGCAGGAAATGCTAATCCATTTGGTATAGGTATTAAAGGAAGTATAGAAAATCAAATTAGAAGAAATTATCAAGTTATGGGTATGTATGCTGAGGATCCGGATAATCCTATATATATAACAGCACAACAAAATATTGAAACAGGTATTGAACAATATAATAATTTTGTAGCAGTTATGCAACAAAATTCTACAAATTTAAAAGGAATATTAGATTCTGATGGAAATTTAAATTCTTTAGATAGAGAGGGTGCTGTTTTAATGCAGCAAACCCCACAATTTATGTTAAATCTAAATGCTTCTATTGATTACATGACAGGTCATAATAAACAGAGATTTAATGCAGTTTTAAGAGATGGGCAAATGACTGTTGGTTATAGAAATCCTAGTATTTCCGATGTTAATTTAGAAATTCCTTATAATGGTTTAATTGGTAATGTTAAAAAGAAAGGATTTGGATTAGTAAAAACTACTTCACAAAAACCAGTTGATTTAATGTATGATTATCTTAAAGCTGGGGTAAAAACATTTTATCAAGCTCAAATAAGTAAAGAAAAAAATACATATTATAAAGATGGTAAAAAAATATCAGAAACACAAGTGTTTAAAATATGGGATGAGGCTAATGATAAGATGAGAGAATTTGTTGAAGATTATTTTCGTGGTTCAGATAAGGGTGGTGAAGGGAAATTTACTAAAGGTCCTAATGCTCAAAATAATTGGCAAATGTTAGGAGGAGCTAATAAAACTGGGCATATCTTTTGGGGTGAAAGTAATTTAAGTGAAGAGCAAGTAAAAGAACAACAAGACTATATGATAGAAAAAGTTATTAATCATATGCAAACTGAATATGGAGCAGATATGGGAAGTAATAAGGGGAATGTAGCTTCTACTTGGACACAGGTTTCTCAATTAGCACCTAAATCTTCTAAACCACCAAGTAGAATAGATAGAAAAGTAGATTATTATCGTAATGAAAATATTGAAATTTCTGGATTTGAAGATCAAGGATTTAAGCGTGCAAGTGGAAAATATACTTTTCCAGAAATAAAACAGAATCATGCTAGACTTGCAAAATCCCCTAAAAAATATGCTGAATTTTTAAATTATCTAGGCGAACAAAACACAGGTTCAAAGAAAAAGATAACATACTATAGTGGAGCAGAAATAAATAAAGAGCACGCTGCGTGGAACAAAACTAATAAAAAAGCTATTGATGATGGAGATGAATATGCAAAAGATACTGATTTCAACACTAAAGATGTATGGGCTCAAGGACCTACAGGTGATCCTTATGTAGTAGGTAAAAACTGGATACAACTAAGTAAAGAGTTGAAAAAAATATTGGAGATTAATAATTCAGTTTGGGATGAATTACAGATGGAGTCAGAATCTATAGATAGTACAGACGAGTTAACTAAACAAGCAAGCGCTGAAGATTTATACAATATGTTAACAACAGCATAAAATTATATACATGACAAGAATAGAATATGCTCAAACCTTAATAAACGAAGGTTTACCGAAAGAAGAATTTATCTCTTTAATGGATAAATATGACAAAGAAGATACTGATGTATTAGTGGAAGATAATAACGTGGAAAAGCCCACAGGTGTTGCGGAAGTGACTGCGAACGAAACACCTCAAGAAGAAGCAGACAATACGGAATTATACTTGGAAAATATTTCTTTGGAATCACAATCCAACCAAGAAGAACTTGAAGAATCTCTTAATCCAGAAAACTTATTAGATATAAAAGCAACAGATGGAGATCCTGAAAAAGATGGAGATCCTGAAAAAGCTACAATATATATATCTCCGACCACTTTAAGTGCTGCAGAAGCTAGAAAAAGTTATGGTGAAGATTTATGGAATAGTATAACACAAGAAATTAACACAGCTTCCGGAGAAACTGTAAACACTTACGGACTTTATAGTGGGTTAGATTCTATTCCGTGGAAGGATTCAGAAAATGCAGTAGAAGTAAATATCTTAGAAACAATTGATGTTGAGGATTTAGAGTTTTTAAATTTAGAAGAAGAGAAAAGTCTTAATGTTCCTTACTCAGCTAGAAATAAAGATGGATCTAGTGATTGGAAACTTAAATATCTTAAAAAAACAGATAAAACAAGAGCATTAAAAGAAGGAGAACAATTTGTTGATAAACAAGTAATACACTTTGATGATCCAGAAAAAAGTGGAATGGGAGCAGTTCCAGCGAAAAGTAGTGATGAATATTATTATATTCCTGTATATGAAAAACAAGGTGAAGGAGAATTTGCTGAAGTAGAAACTTTTGAAGGTTTAGCTAGACCTATTGATGCAGATGTAATTAATACTTGGAAACTAGGACCAGATCCAATAACAGAACCAGATAGCTATGCTCCAGGAAAAGGGGGCGAACTAGAGCAGTTTGAATACTCGTCTCTTGATGTTCATGAAACGTATGCAAATCCTTTATACCAGCAAGAAAAATTAAAAGAACTTACTACGACGTTTAATGAAGCGAGAGAGGAATTAAGGCGTGATCCAAGTAACCCAGACCTAAAAGCACAGGTAACTGAGTTAAATAAAGAAGTAAATATTCAACAAGGTCTGTTTAAAACATCACTTGCTAATAAACTACTATCTGATGCTATTGAATTTAATGTTCCTGCTGAATTTGGAAACTTACATATAAGTAAGTATTTTACAGAAGATAACGAAGGTAATGTAGAATTTAAACCCGCTCCTGAATATGCTTCATGGAATATAAAAAGAGAAGATTTTGATACTGAAGAAGAATACATAGAAGAAAGAAAAAATAGAAACGTTCATGCTTTTGAAAAAACTATAAATCCAAGGGAATTGGTTGGTGATATAAATAAAAATTTTGGATATCATGGTTTAGTGGCAGATTGGGATGAAGGTTATAATTATATTAGCGTATATAAAAATGGTGTATATGACTCTGAAGGAACTACATCTGGTTTAATTAATCTAGAAAAAACAGCTGAAGCTAATGGATTGAAACCTAGTGACTTTGGAGTAGATGAATGGTATCAACTGGGCGATGGTCTTAATTTTCATGCAACACAATCACAAACGGCTAAAGATATAATAAAAACAAAACTAGAAGAATTAGGCTTTTCTAAAACTGCTTTATTAAAAGAGACAGTGGCTGAAGGAGATCTGCCATTCTTTATGACTTGGGCTAAAAAAGGGGAGTATGAAAACGTAGGGAAGGGTTTAGAAAATTTATTCAATTGGATGAATGATAATAAAGGAGAACAAGCTCTAAATAGACAAACGTTTTCTATATATGAAAAAAATCCAAACAAGGAATCTGACAAATTCCAAAAGGAGTTAAAAAAGCTACAAGATAAAGCAAGTAAAAGTGTTAATACAAATGGGGCTATTGAAAAAAAATATCTTAACTCTTCTAAAAAATATATCGAAATTTATGATGAGAGGAAAGTAGCTGCTGCTGAAATTGGTCTAGAACATAATAAAACTAAAGCTAGTCTAGAAGAAATTGCCCAAGAACGCCATAATGTAAATGTAGATATCGAAAATCTTAATTCAATGCATGAAACTAAGAAGAATGAAATCATGCGTCAAGTTGAGATGTTGGAACCAGGAATAAATTATGAAAGTGAAAAAGAAATATTAATAAAGAAATTTTTTGATTGGGAAGAAACAAATTATAAACCTCAATATGAGAATTTAAAAACTACTTGGGATAATTTAGAAATTAAAAAAGATGAAATATTTGCTTCTTACGAAAGTTCTTTTGAAGAATATCAAAAACATGATGCAAAATTATTAGAAAAATCCCAAAAACAACAGTCACGTAGCACAAAATTTTACAATCAAATAGTAAATAATTTAGAAAGTGCTAACTTATATCATAACACTTTAAGTATATATAAATTTACAGATAGGAATATAGATAAAAAACTTATTCTAGCATTAAGTGAAACTGAAGGTAGAGGTAATGTTTTTACTCCTTTGTGGAATGCTTTTACAAAGAAAATTACGGAGGCAGCGGGAGGTGAAGGAATTGTATTAGCAGATTTAGGATCTTTAGTAAATGATTTATCTTGGCAAATGGGGTGGATAAGTGATAAGAAACACCAGTCAAATGATTATATGTATAATTCTGTACAAAGTACTATGTCAGGCCAAGCTGGTGCCGCAGCCAGTGTTATGAAAGATGATGCTATTGATGATACCTATGCTAAAGCATATGGGGAAAGTACTTTAGGTGGAATGTTAATATGTATTTCAGAAATGGCAGGAGCATATGTAGGTGGAGGATTTGGAATGCCAGGAGCTATTGGTTTAGGAACTGGATTTTTCTTTTCTAGTTTAACTAATTCTCAAGAAAAAATACACAAGCAAAAAGCGTCATTTATAGAAAACTATAAAAAGGCAAATGAAGGCGCTAGCACAAAACAAGCTTTAGGCGCTTTTGAAGAAGCTTTTCCTAAAAGTATGCAAACAATGTATTCTTATACTCAAGCTGCCGTAGAAGGAGTATTAAGTTATGTAGGAGGAAGAATAATGGGTGGTTCTATTAGAATAACTCCAAGAATAGCAGATGCAGTAACAAATAAAGTTTTAAGTGTATTAACTAAAAGAGGAGGTACAATAACAACTGCAGATATTAGTTTAGCTGTTAATGAAGTAATAGGTAAAAGAATGACTAAAGTTTTTAGCACCGGGAAAAGAGCGTTTGGTACTGGTATGGATGAAACTTTAGAAGAATTATCTCAAGAATTTGCAGCTATAGGAATAGATAAAGTATTTCAAGATTTAGTTGATGGACAAGTAGACTTTCAACTTCCAGACATGGAGAGTCAAGAGTGGAGAGATCAAATGGTTCATTTAGTAAAAGTAAGTTTTGGAGTAGGAGCATTAGGTGGAATATATCAAGCTTCAATAAAAACTGATAAAGTTATAAATGAAAGTAAATATGATAAACTTGATGATAGCCAAAAAGCAGAGTTAGAACTTCTTATGAATATGCGGAATAATAATTTGAGAAGTGACCGTCATTTAAATAATGCCTTAGATCAAATTAATTCAGATCTTGAAAGTGGTAAAATTAATGAAGAGGAAGCTCAAGCAAGAATAAGAAAAGCCGAAGAATTACACAAAGTACATAATGAAATAGATAATAATCTAACTGGATATTCGCAATATAAAATAGCTCAATTACTGTTGCAAAGAAATAAATTAAATATGCTATTAGATAATTTAGATCCTAAGGCAGCTAAAGGTATAGTAAATACCATAGATGAAATAAATTCTCAAATAGAGTCTATTTCAGGAGATAAAGCTAATATTAGAACTGAAATTGAAAGTACTGAAGAAGGAGTTCAAATGCAGCGAAAGTTAGGTGAAAAAATAATGGAGAGTAGAGGCGGAGGTACAATAACTTTTGCAGAAGATCAACAGCAATTCCAACAAGCTATGGAAGAGCAAAATGTAGGATTAACTGCAATTGATTTAGATGGTAATGTAGTAGATCAATCTAGTGCTGATGCAATGTATTTACGAGATGGCACCGGAAATATAATAGTTAACTTAGAAAAAATGACTGAGTTATCTTCTATTTCCGCAGTCACACATGAGGTATTACATGATATTACAGCAGATCAACTTGCTAACATGTCTCCTGAACAAAAAACAAAGTTAATTGAAGATTTTAAAACGTTTTTAAACCCTAAAGAATTAGCAGCAGTTCAAGCTAGATTAGATAAAGATTATAAAGGTGCTGGAGCTACAACAGAAGAATGGTTTAATGCTTTTCATGATGAAATAGTTGCAGGAAGAATCAAGTATGATGAAGATGTTTTTCAACGAATGGGGAAATGGATTGTAGATAATATTCTAAGACCAATTTTTCCTGGTAAATTTAAAAAAGATTTATCTTTTGAAAGTGCAGAAGGGGTTTATAATTTTATAAAAGATTATTCATTACAAACAAAAAGTATTTTAGAAGGAAAGCAAGCAGATTTTACTGGAGAAATTAAAGAAAAAGTTTATAATAGAACAAATCCACTGGCTACAGATGAAAGTATAACTACTGTAAAAGAAGAAACTATTACATTAGATGAAAATGGAGATGTTACTTTACCTACTGATGTAGCTACATCTATGAATTTAAGTATTTTAGATGAAACTTCTCAAAATAAAAGTAAACGTCAAAATAAAAGAAATGAAACTATAGATAATTTTTATAATAGTTTTGGAAGAGATAGAAGTAGAGAAGAGTGGACAAAGTTTTTGCAAACTCCAGAAGGTATAGATATCAGAAATAAAATGATAACTGAATACATGCCTGATATGATTGCTATTGCTAATCAAAAAGGATTTGATAGTCCTTTGGATGTAGCGTTTGAAGGAATTGTACCGTTAGTTAAACATATAGAAGCGTTTAATCCTAAAGCTAATAATGATTTAGCTGGTTATATAGGTGGATATTTAGGGTTAAAAGTAGGGACAGGAGCTAGAAATATACAAAAGAAAGAAGATACTAAAAGTATTGAAGAATTAAAAGAACAAGGTAAACAAATAGTTGATACAGAAACTACTAGTACTACTAAAGAAAAACCTGAACCTAGCAAAGCTTTATTAAAAGACAAATTAGATAGTAAAGCTGATGAACATTATACTTCATTATTAAGTGAAGCAGCTAAATTAAAAAAATCAGAATTACCTACAAGTTATAAAAGTACTCCTAAATTAAATCCACAAGGAACAGTGGAAATGTTTTTAGAAGACCCAAAAGCGATTTATACTAAAGGTAAAAGTAAAGGTAAAAATATAGCAGAATCTATAACTGATAAATGGTTAAATAATAAAGATCTTAATAAACAAGATATAGAAGCATTACAACCTTTTATAAATAAGCATAAAGATGCAATTATGTCTGGTGCTATTTCTGAAGGACATGATCCATCAGGTAAATCTACCGGAGTACAAAACATATTATTAAAAAGTTTATTTGACAAAGGTGCGAGTGCTAAGTTTGCTAAAACAGGTAGTAGACAAGGATTAGATTTACAAAGTAAACGTAATATAACTCCAGAGTTTGAATCTAAATTTTTAGATTTAATGGGTTTAACTGCTGCTGGTACTCCTAATATTAGAAATAAAAATAAATCTAGTCAAGCTATTAAAGCTGTTATTGATCAAGTGAATAAGATCATGAGCAATCAAGCTATTAGAGAAGTAAACCCTGAAGCTAAGAAAAGTGGGGAAGGTAAATCTAAAGTAATGCTAAGTAATAATGCTCAAGTTGTAGATAACATGCGCAGAGGTGATCTTACTCAACAGGTTGCTGAACAATTAGGGGTAGAACTAGGCGTTGTTCCAAAAGTTACGGTTACTAAAGAAGGATATTTTGCAAATGAAGATGGAAAGCAAGTATGGAGAGAAGGAATGAAGAAAGGTAAAAAAGGAGAAACTAAAACTTATAGAGTAAGAGATTGGGATGCAAAAATGCCTGGAACAGATCAAACTTATGGAGAAAGAAGAGATGAAATATTAAATGAGATTTTAGAGAAAATGCATCCAGATGCTAGAGAAATGTTTAGACAAAGTATTGGACAGCAATCTAAAGATTCTATGTACGGTAATACTGCTGCATTTGATAAGCAAATACCAAAAGAAAAAGGAAGAGGAGATACTGAACAATCTGTGCCTCCTGTAAGAAACAAATATAAAGATAAAGGTAAGCTTAAACCTACTTTCACTATAAAAGGCAAAGATGGTAAAAATAAAAAAGTTTCATTTGAAGAATTTATAAATAGTCCTGAATTTAAAAATAATGAAGCAGCAAAACTTCCTTATTTAAAACATATATTTGAAGTTATACAAGCAGATCTAAAAGATAATCCTCAAAATATTTGGTTTTGGGAGGAAGTAATTGATGATGCTCAAAACAATCAAGATCATTTTTTAAGATTTTTAGCTCCAATAGGATTTTATCCAGTTGATGGTAAAGGAAATCCTATTTTCGATCAAAAAATAGTAGAAGAACATACTCAACCTCAAAATAGAGTAGCAAAATTATTATTACAAGCTGCCGTAAATGGAAAGGTAAATGAAATATTTCCTTTAATTGAAAACACTTACATGCAAGGAGCATTATTAGATGTGGATGATAAGATGACTAAAGGAGAAGGATATAATTACATGAATAAAATGAATGAAGAGTTTTATGATATAGCTGAAGCTTTTCTAAAAGGTGATGCTACTAGTAAACAGATTCATAAAAACGCTCAAAAATTATTTGCTTTAACTAGATATATAAATGACAGGGTTAAAATAGATTTAAATAAATATAAATTCATTCCTACTGGTAAAACATTTACTGAACAAATGGGAGTAGATAGTGATATTTTAACTCCTAATATATTAGAAGCGCAACGTCAATTGATGGAAGGTTTATTAGCCGGGAAAATTTCTTTAAAAATGGCTAAGGGTTTAATAAATCAATTTATAAAATTAGCTCCAGCACAACAGAAAGCTAAATTAGAAACAGAGAAAATGCTGGAAACTACTGCTGTTTTATCTATAAATGAAGGATTAACTACTCAAGAAGTTTTAGATAAAGCTGCTAAAATAGATGAAGCTTTGAAAAAAGCTAATTCATTAAATCAACCTGTTAAAAAAATTAGAGTCTTTGATTTTGATGATACATTAGCTACAACTAATAGTAATGTTATATATAACAAACCTAATACAACTGGTAAACCATCTTCAGACTTAAAGGCAATAGTAATGGCAGGTGGACCTGGAAGTGGTAAAAGTAGCGTTGTAAAGAAACTAGGACTACAAAAACAAGGGTATAAAGTGGTTAATCAAGATATATCTTTAGAATGGGCAAAAGAATTGGTGGGATTAGACCCTAAAGAGGCGGAATACGATGCTGTTCAACGTTCTGTTAGAGGTGAATTAGGAGCATTGGCTAGAAAAATTGCAGATAAAAAACTGAATCAATATACTTCAGAGGGGAAAGGTGTTATACTAGATGGAACAGGAGCATCTATTAAGGCTACTGAAGCAAAAGTTAAAGCTTTAAAAGACAAAGGTTATGAAGTTTCTATGATATATGTAGAAACATCGAAAGAAACAGCTTTAGATAGAAATAGAAATAGAAAAGAAAGATCATTAAAAGATAAAATTGTAGAAACTACTTGGGATTCAGTTAATGCTAATAAACAGGTTTATAAAGACAAGTTTGGAGAATCGTTCTTTGAAATTGATGCTAATGAATCAGTTAAACAACTACCTACTGACGTTATCGATAATATTGATTCAAAGCTAAACGAAACAGTAAGAGGTAAAATAAGTCCTGCAGAATTTGCTGAACGAGGTGGTGAAATGGAAACTGAAGGTGCTACGTGGGATTTCTCTGAATTCTCAGAAGTAGTTGATGGTAAGAAAGGACCATTATTTAGTGTTGCTGAAAAAATTCAAGCAGCTAGAGGAACTGAAGACGTATTTGTTTTAACTGCTAGACCTCAAGAAGCTGCTGGACCTATACAACAATTCTTAAAAAGCATAGGATTAAGTATACCTATAGATAATATAACTGGATTAGCCGATAGTTCTCCACTTGCTAAATCTAATTGGATTGTAGACAAAGCAGCTGAAGGTTATAATGATTTCTATTTTGCAGATGACCATACTGGTAATGTAAAAGCTGTTAAGGATGTATTAGATGTTATAGATGTAAAGGGTAAAGTACAACAAGCTAAAGTATCTTTAAGTAATTCTGCAGATGTAAATAATCAATTCAATAAATACATAGAAGCTGCAAGTGGTGTTGATTGGTATAAAACCTATTCAGAAGCTAAGGGGAAAGTTGTAGGAAAGAAAAAAGGAAGATTTGGAATACTTTTACCTCCATCAGCTGAAGACTTCTTAGGATTATTATATTCTACTTTAGCACCAGGAAAAATAGGTGAAGGGCAATTGAAATTTTATGAAGAGTTATTATTAAAACCATATGCTGCAGCTATAGCAAATTTAACTTCAGATAGAGTTCAGTTAATGCAAGATTTTAAGGAATTAAAAAAGAAATTAAATATTCCAAAAAATTTAAGAAAAACAAATAAAAGTGGATTTACAAATGAACAAGCGGTTAGAGTTTATTTATGGAATAAAACTGGTGAAGGAGTAAATAATTTATCTAAAAAAGATTTAAAAGAATTACTTGATCTAGTAGAAAATGATCCACAATTAAAAGCATTTGCAGATGGATTATTAACTATTACTAAAGGAGATGGTTATTCAAAGCCAGGGAAAAATTGGTTAAGTGGAACTATAACTACAGATTTAATAGACATTCTTAACACTACTAAAAGAAGTAAGTATTTAGAGGTTTGGAAAGAAAATGCAGATACAATTTTTTCTAAAGAAAATTTATATAAACTAGAAGCAATTCATGGTTCAAAGTATAGAGAAGCTTTAGAAGATATGCTTAGAAGAATGAAAAGTGGTAAAAATAGACCTGCAAGTAATAATAAACTTACCAATCAAGTAATGGATTGGATTAATGGATCTGTAGGAACTATAATGTTCTTTAATATGCGATCTGCTTTATTGCAATCTATTTCTGCTTCTAACTTTGCAAACTGGACTTTTAATAATCCCTTGAAAATGGGGGCAGCTTTTGCTAATCAAAAACAATTTTGGAGTGATTTTGTTTTTATAATGAATTCTGACTATTTGGTTGATAGAAGAAAAGGATTGAAATTAAATATAAATGAAAATGAAATTGCAGATGCGGCAAAAAGTTCTAGAAATAAATCCAAAGCAGTTATTAATTATATATTAGAAAAGGGATATTTACCTACTAAATTTATGGATAGTTTTGCTATAGCTTCAGGAGGTTCTATGTTCTATAGAAATAGAATAAAGGACTTAATGAAAAATGAAGGTAAATCTCAGGAAGAAGCTGAAAAGCAAGCTATGGAAGAATTTAAAGAAAAATCTGAAGCTTCTCAGCAATCATCTGATCCAAGTAAAATCTCATCACAACAATCTAGTTTAATGGGTAGATTATTACTTCAATTTGTAAACACTCCAATGCAATATGCTAGATTACAAAAACGCGCTTTACAAGATTTAATAAACGGTAGAGGTTCTAAGAAAGAACATATAGGTAAAATTATGTATTATGGTGTGATTCAAAACCTATGGTTTAATGCAATGCAACAAGGTTTATTTTTATTAGGGTTTGAAGATGATGATGACGAAGAAAGAAAAAATAAAAAGACTTTTAATACTATAAATGGAATGATGGATAGTATTTTAAGAGGTACAGGATTTGGAGGAATGGTAATATCTGTTTTAAAAAATCTTGGAATAGATATATATGAGAGATCTCAAAAAAGTAGACCCGAATATTCGGCTGCATGGCAAGAATTACTTAATTTTTCTCCTGCTATTAGGAAAAAATTAATGAATTTAAAAAGTGCAGGATGGGAGTTTGATTCTAAAAAGCGAAGGAAAAATATTGCTAAAAAAGGTTTTGCTATAGATAATCCTGCCTGGGAGGCATTAGCTAAAGTTATAAGTACCACTACTAATATTCCAGTAGATAGATTATTTGTAAAAGCTGAAAATATACAAGCTGCATTAGCAGAAGATACAGAAACTTACGAAAGTATATTTATGCTATTAGGTTGGCCATCTTGGGATGTTAAACCAGAATCAAAAGACAAAGGCAAAAAGAAAAAAGTAAAACCACCATTCAAAATTAAGAAAAAGATTGAAATAGGAAAAAATAAACCTTTTAAATTAAGAAAGAAAATAACAATAAAATAAACCAATCAAAATGAATATAAAAAAGAGTCCCTTAAGACAAGTAAATTTACATTTATCTAAAAATTCAAAAAATAAAGATGAAAATAAAATCACCGCTGGAGGTTTTAGTGAATTACAAAAAAGAGAAGGAAATATTGGTGCTGGAGGAGCTTTAAAATTTAACTATCCAAAAGGATCTACACAATTTGGAATTGGTGGTTTTAAACCTATTACCAAAGATCCTTATTCTGATTTTAAAGGAGCTGGAGGATTAAATGTTGAACAAAGTTTTAAGTTGGGTGATAAATGGAAAGGTAGTATTAAAGGGGGGCTTAATAAAGGAATTGGGAAAAATTTTGATCTGAAAGATTTTCAATTTGGAGTTTCATTTACTAAAAAATTTTAAAAATAAATAATATAAACTAAAAAAAACAAATATGATGAAAACTTTACTAAAAACAATTTTAATATCCTTATTTATAGGATTAGGAATTATTTCAACCACCGCTCAATGCGATAATGGAAATAATATATATCCATCAACTCCATATACTCCTACGCCTAATGCTTGGAGTACTGCCTCAGGAAATAGCTGGGCAGGTGAAATAATACCAATAAACGTAAGAGCGGGTTATGAATATCAATTCTCAACTTGTGGAACTTATGGAGGTATGACTGCACGTTATGATACTCAACTATCTCTTTATGATGATAATGGAACTAATATAGCTTATAATGATGATTATTCAGGTTGTTCACTTCAAAGTTATATAGCTTGGACTGCAACATATGATGGTGTTGCTTATTTACACCTGAATGAATATAGTTGTCAATCAAATCAAACCGCTACAGAGGTAATGATATACTCTACCCCCGCAGCTGCACCAGTAGCTTGTGCTACTTTAGATTATAGAGAAGATTTTGAATCTGGCTCTAGTGATATAGCAATTACTTCCGGTATTGGTGGATCAGGTGTTATAGATGCTACTTCTGGAAATAGTAGTTTAAATGGTTTACATTTACAAGGGAACACTAGTTCTTATTGGTACACTCCATATAATACAGGTGCTGATGCTTTTAATAGCTCTCCACATCACATTGTCACTGCTTCAAGAGATATATGTGCTTCAACAGATCCTAATATAAAACTTACATTTGACAAAATGCAAACTTATACTTGGAACGTTAATTATTGTTGGTTTAGATTAACAGTTAATGGAACTCCAATTTCTGATGTAAATGGTAATATATATTTTAATGGCTCTAATAACACGTGGGCTCCAATGGAATATGATCTTTCAGCTTATGCTAATGTTGATTTTACCGTAGCGTGGGAATCATGTAATAAATATTACACAGGATATACGTCTACTGGAATGGGTGGAGATGCTGTTTATATTGATAATATAACTATAAGACAATCTGTAGGAGTTAGTCCTCCAACAACACCTGGTGTTATAGTAGGTGATGATCAACCAAACGAAGCAACTCAAAATCTTACTTACACGGTAGCAATAGATAATAATGTAGTATCTTATACTTGGACAGTTCCTACTAATTGGACTATTATGTCTGGTCAAGGAACTAATACGATAACTGCAGCAGCGGGAAACTACGATGGTAATATATCTGTAGTAGCTACTAATAGTGCTGGGAGTTCTTCTCCAAGAACAATGGCTGTAGACGTAGCTTTGATTGAGAGAAATTTTCCATATTCAGAAGGTTTCGATAATGAAACTCTTGATGGAACATCTGCTTCTTTAACTGGTTTTACTTTCGATGCTAATGGTTGGAGAAATATATCGGGTGATAATGCAGATTGGAGAACTTATTCAGGGACTACACCTAGTAGTTATACTGGTACAAGCGGAATAGATCATAGTATAGGAACTTCTTTAGGAAGATACTTGTATATGGAATCTTCATCTCCAATGTATCCTAATAAAACATTTGATTTATTATCCCCTGCATTTGATTTAAGATCAACTACGACTCCTATCCTAACCTTTTGGTTTAACATGGAAACTGATAATACAAACTCTGAATTAGCTTTAACATATAGTTTAGATAACGGTGATACATGGAGCAATGATGTTGCTTTTATGGATCATTCAGTTAGTGGTTCACCAAATGTAGTAGGAGATATGGGGAGTAATTGGAGACAAGGATTAGTTGATTTAACTTTCTTACAAGCAGAGAGAAGTGTTATGTTTAAAATAACAGGGACTACAGGCAGTACATATTCCTCTGATTTATGTTTAGACGATGTTAAATTAGTTGATGCAGTAACTACGTCAGTTGATGTTGGAGAAAACTTAACTATCAGTGCTAACTACAGCGGAGCTACTGGGTTTGTTTTAAATGGAACAGATGCTCAAGTTGTAACATCTAATAATTCTTCAATTCCAGATTTAACTATTAATAATGGTAATGGAGTTACGATTAATGGAGACTTAACTGTTGCAGCCTTAACGTTGACAAATGGACACGTTACGATTGGTTCTGGAGATGTTTTAACGACTGATGCGATTGCAGGGACATTCAGTACTAACAATCATATAATAGGGTCTGTAAGACGCACATCTAATAATACTGGAGTTAAAGTATTTCCAGTTGGTGATGGTATAAAATATAGACCTGTCTCATTAGTGCCTCAAACGAGTTCTACTAGTGACTATACAGTTATATATAATAATACGGCTCACAGTTCAGTTGACTTTTCTACATATCCTAATGGAACTCCAACAGGTAGTAATTTACATTCTATAGCTAACGGATATTTCTGGGATATAGAAAAAGGTGTAGGATCTACTCCAGCTAGAATCGGTATAGGTTGGGATGCTACAATGAATGTTACAGTGGCTAACGATATAGTTGTTGCTCATTACAATTCATCAACAAGTCAATGGGAAAATATCATGGGTGGTAACGTAGCTACTGGAACTGCTTCAAGTGGTTTAGCTCTATCAGATTATACCTCAGATTTTAGCCCATTTGGATTTGGAGATCTAAGTGGTGGTAATGTTTTACCTATAGAACTATTATCTTTTACTGGTACAGAACATCATGGAGAAGTAACTCTTAATTGGAATGTGGCTTCACAGATTAACAATGATATGTTTCAAATACATAAATCAATAGATGCTAAACAATGGGAGTTTGTAGGTGCTGTTAGAGGTAACGGTAATACTAATGCTGAATTTAGCTATTATTTAATTGATGACAAGCCTTATACGGGAAGATCATACTACAGACTAAAACAAGTGGATTACGATGGTAGAGAGGAAACATTTAAACCTATAACTATTAATGTAGAATCTACAGTTGAAGTAAACGTAAGCCCTAATCCTGCAGAAGGAGCTATATCTCTTAGAAGCAATGAGATGTTATATGGTATAACAACTGTTACAATTGTAAATGCTATAGGTAAGATAATGTACGAAGAAACTTTTGATAATAAATTCAACACACTAAAGATAGATCTTGAAAATTATGCAAAAGGATTTTATTTGTTAAACTTAAAAAATAATCAAAAAAACGAAACACTTAGATTTATAAAGAAATAATCAAGAAAAAATAAATAATATATAATATATAATATAGATGGAATTATCAAATAATATCTTGTCGAATATAACCGTGTACATGAAATATGCTAAGTATATACCAGAGTTAAACAGAAGAGAATCATGGGAGGAACTAGTAACTCGTAATAAAAACATGCACATAAAACGGTATCCAGAGTTGAAAGATAATATTGAAGAAAGCTATAAATTTGTATATGATAAAAAGATTCTACCGTCTATGCGTAGTTTACAGTTCGGTGGTAAACCTATTGAGATTTCTCCTAATAGAGTTTATAACTGTGCGTATCTACCCATAGACAGCGTGGATTCTTTTAGTGAGGTTATGTTCTTATTACTTGGTGGAACTGGTGTTGGTTACTCAGTACAACAACATCATATTAAACAACTACCATTAGTAAATAAACCTTACTTAAAAAGAAAAAGAAGATATTTAATTGGAGATTCTATTGAAGGGTGGGCTGATGCTATTAAGGTTCTTATGAAGTCTTATTTGAATGGAAAAAGTTCTAGAATAGAATTTGATTTCTCAGATATAAGACCTAAAGGAGCTCAATTAGTTACATCAGGTGGTAAAGCCCCTGGTCCTCAACCTCTAAAAGAATGTATCCTTAAAGTCACTGGTATCTTAGATCATAAAGAAGATGGAGAAAAATTGTCTTCATTGGAAGTTCATGATATTGTTTGTTATATAGCAGATGCTGTATTAGCGGGTGGTATTCGTAGAGCAGCTTTAATATCTTTATTCTCTGCAGATGACCATGAAATGATATCTTGTAAAACTGGTAATTGGTGGGAAAATAACCCTCAACGAGGAAGATCTAATAATTCAGCATGTTTAATGAGACATAAAATTACTAAAGAGTTTTTTATGGAATTGTGGAAACGTGTAGAGCTAAGTAAGAGTGGTGAACCTGGAATATATCTAAATAACGATAAAGATTGGGGAACTAATCCATGTTGTGAGATTGCTCTAAGACCTTATCAATTCTGTAATCTGTGCGAAGTTAATGCTTCAGATATAGAATCTCAAGAGGATTTAAATGCAAGAGTTAAGGCAGCAGCATTCATAGGAACGTTGCAAGCAGGTTATACAGATTTTCATTACTTAAGAGAGATATGGAAAGAGACTACAGAGAAAGATGCTTTGATAGGAATATCAATGACAGGTATAGGTAGTGGAAGAGTTTTAGGTTATGATATGGAGAAAGCTGCAGACGTAGTTAAAAGAGAGAATTCTAGAGTAGCTAAGCTAATTGGGATTAACAAAGCTGCACGCTGCACGACCGTGAAGCCAGCTGGGACGACATCTCTGGCATTAGGGACATCATCTGGTATACATGCATGGCATAACAAATATTATGTCCGTAGGGTGAGAGTTGGAAAAAACGAAAGTATATACAAATACTTAAAAGAAAACCATCCTTCACTGTTAGAAGATGATTATTTTAGAGCTCATGATACTGCTGTAATATCTATCCCACAAAAAGCTCCTGCTGGTTCAATTCTAAGAACTGAATCTCCATTTGCTTTGCTAGAACGTATAAAACAAATAGCTAAAAACTGGATAGCACCGGGTCATAGAAAAGGTAGTAACACTCACAATGTGTCTGCTACGATTTCCTTGAAAGATAATGAGTGGAAGGATGCTGGAGAATGGATGTGGAATAATAGAGAATACTATAATGGATTATCTGTTCTACCTTATGATGGTGGTAGTTATATCCAAGCTCCATTTGAAGACATATCAGCGGCTCAATATAGTGAGATGTTAAAAACCTTAGAAGAGATAGATTTAACTAATATAATAGAAACAGACGATGAAACAGATTTAGCAGGTGAATTAGCTTGTGCTGGTGGATCGTGTGAAATAAAATAAACTTAATATAACTAAAAATAAAAAGGGGACCTCGTAATGAGATCCCCTTTTTTGGTTACAGGAACTTTGGGTATGGTGCCCATTTTTCTTAGTTCCTAAATTATTAAACTGTTACTTCATGTATAGTACATGCAAATCTGTTTGGAGAAGCTTGCCATCCTTCTGCCTCAAGCTCAGGATACACATCTGGAAACGCTACAAGTCCTCCACTACTTTCTACTCCAAAAACCCAACCTTCAAAAGCTGAATCGTGACCTACCGTTTCCCAAGTACCTGACTTTAAGCGCATTCCAACCATTATACTCTCACCCTTCAAAACGTCTAGACTTTGACCTGGTTCAGCTACAAAAGTTAATGTATTAGGCCCATGATCACATAAATTAAGTGGATCTGTTACTGCTAGTCCTAGAAGATCATTTCCAGGGTCACCAGGGCCAACATATTTATATACAGCGCATTCAACATCTCCGTCATTCTCACCATCATTTGCTCCCCAAAATGTAATATATTTCATCTCCATATCAGCTTCAGCTATAGTTAAATATATTATATTCTGAAAAGAACTTATATCTAAGTTTATTGTGGAGGCTGCTACATTAAACGGTGAAAATGCTCCACCATCTCCATCACCACCACCTGATATAACTAATTTTGCTTCTCCTCCTCCTGCATCTGTAATACTCACGCCGGCACCACTAAAATTTAGTGTGCTGCATGGGTCCACTACTGGAACGTCACTTTGTTGTACTTCAATACTACCGCCGCCGCCTGCAGCTATTGCTTTTGTATTTGCGTTAATTTTCGATTGCATAGATAGCATCGCGTTTGGTCCTGTTATTCCACTCATTGTTTTTTGTTTTTTATTGGTTATTAATTGTTTGTTATTTTGTTATTAATTATTTGTTTTTTTCTTTATATAATCTTTCTATCTCTCTAACTCTATCTTCCTCATATCTCAATGCTTTTATTTGCGCATCAGATAAACCTAAACTAATTAAAGTATCAACTTGATCAGCTTTTCTTAATTTATATAATCTAGCTTGAGTAGTTGTTCTATCTTCTTTTAGTATCTTTTTCCTTTCTTTTTTCTCTTCCTTCTTCTTTTCTTCTTCTTTCTTTTTCTCTTCTTTTTTCTTCACCTTTTCTTCTTCCTTGATTGCGGCTGAAGTAATGTTACGATTTTTCTCTAAGATTTTTGTAACTTTCTTTTCATCTTTCTCATATTCTTCAAGTATTCTATTAACCCTATCTTCTTCATATTTAAGATCTTTAATCTCCTCTTTAGATAAACCTATTTCAGTGAGTATATTTACTTGTTGATCTTTCTTTAAAGCTTTAATTTCATCACCATCTATTACCTCCCACTTCTGCAAGTTCTTATGGTCTTTTTTCTCTTGTTTTCTTAATTGCTTATAATCCTCTTGCTCTTTAGCGCTTCTTAATTGCCATTCTGGCCAGCCAAGAATAGCTGCTACTCTCTTCCATGTTTCCTCGTCACTATCTAATGCAAATTTAACATTATTCATTTTTAAGATAAGTCTATCTAATGGAACATTTAGTGTAGAAGATAATACATATCCTAAAGACAACCAGGCGGGATTATCAATAGCAAATCCTTTTGATTCTATTAAATCTTTATTATACTCATAATTATTAGCAGCTTGCCTTAACTTACTTACTTTTATATCTATAGGTGGAGAAACATCTAGTTCTCTATAAGCAGCATCGGCATACTCAGGTCTTTTTCTACCTGATCTATCCCAAACTTCTAAACTTAAGTTCTTCACAACTGATAATATTCCTCCAGCAATACCTGTTCCTCTTAATATAGAATCTAACATACCATTAGCAATACTATACATTTTTTCTTTCTTAGCTTCGTCTAATTCTTCATCATCATCTCCCCAAGCCATAGCGAATATAGCTTGTTGTAAAGCATTGAATATAACATTTTGAATAGCAGCATAATACACTATTTTAGAAACATTACTTTTCCAATCACCTCTACCATTCATTAAATCTAAACTTGCTTTCTTGATTAATCTAGTATACTGCATAGGTGTATTTGCAAACGCTAATACAATTCTTCCAAGTCCACTAGCTTGTTGTTGAGAAATTCTATCAGGTCTAGAAGATTGTTGTGATTCTTCTGCGATTTCTCTGAAGTCATTAAAAGCTTTAGCTTCTGCTTCTTTTTGACTCATTCCTTCCTTCTTGTACCTATTAACTTTGTTTCTATAGAACGACGCTCCACCGGACGCAATAGCGAAACTATCAGCAAACTGTGTAGGTAAGAAACCTTTTTTCAATATATATGCTATAACTCCTTTAGCTTTATTTTTACTAGTAGCTGCAGCATCTGCAATCTCTGATTCACTAACATTAATTTTTAATCCATTTCTTCGATCAACTAAGAAGTCTGAATTCATCAAATGCATAAAATCTTTCCAATATTGTTTTTGATTAGCAAAAGCTTTACCTGCTGCAATAATATTATTATCACCCCAATTAATAAAGTTAACTGAAGATATTAACTGTAACACAGCAGATCTCATGTTAAAGAACATCACTGTTCCAACAGAGTTATTTACATAATCTAAGAATCTATTAGCTAGTCTATCACTTCCTCTAGTAGTTTTATTGTTACCAGATTTCATTCTAGTTATCATGTTCTCTAATGCCTCTCTATAATTAGATCCAAATGCAGCTTCTAGTTTATTTAAATTTTTATCTGAGAATATTAAATCAATATTATCTTGCCACTGCTTAAGATGTGTTTTTCTTTTGTTATCATTTAATACACTTATTAAATCTGTAGTTATAGTACCACTTAACCAGCTATCAGTAGGTATTGAATATCCACCACCTTTAGTTATATCAATTAATTGATCAGCAAAAACCTGTATCTCAGGATTCTTTGCTACGAATGCTTCTACTTTAGCTAAATCCGTTTTAGATAAACCAGGTATATTACTACCTTGTTTATTCCATGCATATATTCTAGCAACATTCTCGTAAGTATAACCATCAAATGCTTCTTTCCTTAAGTTCTTAGGTATATTTTTTAAAGTCTTTTTTAAAGCTTTAAAATCACCCATCATTTGAACTCTGTCTCTAGTAATATCAGCCATAGCTCTAGCATAAGGATCGAGTAAATGCTCTTTAAACCAAGCCATTTGAGCATCACCTTTTTTACCCTTACCTAATACGCGATATAATAATCCTACAAAATCCTCTGCTGATGGAGGAACAAAGAATTTAAATCTACCTTTGCTTTTACCTCTTAACTTAGCCTGTGCTGGAGAGAATTCTTTAAATGCTTTTATATTAGTCTTGTCTTCTATAATTTCGTTAAACTTTTGATCGATACTTTTACTAAATTTAATTTTAGCTTGTTGAACTTTACCTTTGACATCGATAACATCTAATACTTTTTTAACTGGACCTTTGCTAAATTTAAGTTTAGATACCGGTGGAACATGAGTTGCGAATGAAGTTTTTGTTTTTGATATTACAAATGAAGCAGCTTGCTTGCTATCAGATTCTATTTCGTGCTTCCAACCTAATTTATTTGCCCATAATTTAGTTAAAGTAGTATACAATCTAGTTCTGCTACCTTCGAACGAAGTAAAGTTAATACTATTTACTTTGTTTTTCTTTACAAAATCAACAACACCATTGGATATTATACTTAATACCTCTGCAGCATTGCCAGTACCTGTGACGAAATGATCTTTTTTTAGAAAACCATCTTTGTCTTTACGGTCTAAACCAAACGACAGCGTGTAATCTTTACTATCTACGTGTCTAGCTAAGTCTATTGTATATGTTTTACCTTCTACTTCAAAATTACTTATAAATCTAAAATCATGTTTCCTCCATTTCAGATCCCGTTTAGTATTCATGCTGAACTTAACCTTAGCTTGTTGTGTTTTACCTTTAACAGGTAGCGCATCTAAAGCATCTTGCACCGCTTCTACATTAGCACCATGATCATCTGCAAAATAGAAATCATTATAACCTTCGGCTGCTTTATCTACAATCCACCCTGATTTAGCAAGTGGAGAACTATCACCTAATCCAGTTATATTATTTATAGGTATATTTAATCCTAAACTACTTAGAAATTCACTAATAGGCCCAGCAGCTTCTTGAGTTCTAGCAGTTAAAACAAATACATCTTCAGTTCCTCTAGCTGCTTGAATTTTTTTAGCAACTTCAAATAAAGGTCCTTTTTCACCATCAACAACTTTATTAAACTCAGAAAAATCCCATGTAACGCCATCAGCTTCCATCTGAGTACCTTTACTAGCAAACTCCGCAGGACTTATTTTACCTCTTATCGTTTCGTTTAGCTTTGAATTAACTTTGTTAATAATTTCAGAAGGTAATTTTTTAATTGATTCATTAGCATCGACTTCAAAAAATGATTCTCCAAATTTACTCTTGTAAGCTTGTTTATTAGCGTTAACAGAATTCCAAGCAGTTTCTACAATTTTATCTTTTAATGATCTTTCTTTTCTATTTCTATTTCTCTCTAAAGCTGTTTCTTTCGATGTTTCTACGTATATCATAGAAACTTCGTAACCTTTATCTTTTAAAGCTTTAACTTTAGCTTCAGTAGCTTTAATAGAAGCACCTGTTCCATCTAATATAACACCCTTTCCCTCTGAAGTATATTGATTTAATTTTTTATCTGCAATTTTTATAGCTAATGCTCCTAATTCACCTCTAACAGAGCGTTGAACAGCATCATATCCCGCTTCTTTAGCATCTAATCCAACTAACTTTTTAGCCCATTCTAAGGATATATCTTGATTAACTACTTTATATCCTTGATTTTGTAATCCTAATTTCTTTATAACAGTACTTTTACCACTTCCAGGTCCACCTGCCATTACAATTGCTTTTAAGTCTGAAGATGGTTTACCAGTTGTATTAGGTTTGTTATAAATAACATTACTTTTAGTTTTAGCTAATGTATCATCAAAATCAAATACTCTAATCTTTTTAACAGGAGCATTAGGATCTCTAGCAATTTCTAAAGCTTTATCTAGTATACCAAGTTCTCTTATAGTTTCAGCATTAGTGGAGGATTTAGAAAATTTAGTTACTTTACTTTCCTTTACTACAATTTCGTTTTTATGAGTAGCTTTAGTTTTTTCTACTAACATAGGTAAAGTAGAATCAATTAACTTTTTAGAATCACTTTTAGAAAAATTAGTTGTTTCCTGTTTATTAATTACTTCGCCTTGAAACTCTATAATATCTGGAGAAATTTTAACGCCTTTAACATCAACATTAAATACGTCTGCAATACTAATATTTCCAGCTAATATTATATTATTTGGATTAATACCACCATTATTAGTAGCTACATTTTCATTAAAATATCTAGCCCAAATATTATCAGTAATTTTCCATCCCTCAGGAGTTTGTTCTTTATAATCAAACTTTTCTCCATTAGGTTTAATACCTACTAATTTATCATCACTTTTATTTAGCAAAGCTCCTTGAAAATAATTATTCTTTATATTATCAAAGTTTTTGTTTACTGTACCCGCAAATGCTTGACCAAATAAATATTTACCAACAATAGAAGCAGGTAAAGTATGTTCTTGAGTATAATTTCCAAAAGCATAACCTTTTTCATAAAATTTCCAGGGAGCAGCTTTTCTAATAAAATGATTTTGAGTATAACTAATTGAAGATAAAGTAGCACCTACGAAAGCAATTCCTTCTGGAGTTTTCATTATTTCCTCGAACATTTCAAATACTTTCTCTAGACCTTTTATAGAGTTTTCTTGACGTTTAATAAATGCAGGATCATTTAAAGCTTTTTCTAAAGGTAGTTTTTTGCTTAGAGGATTTTCTTTCTTTAACATGTCGTTAAAGATTTCAGATTCTTTTGCAAATTCCCCTCCTTCTTTTTCTACATTATTTATCCAAGCGTCAGCTTCAACTACATTTCTAAAAGGTAAGTTACCTTTGTACCCTCTTAATGATTCTTCAGAATAAACTTCAAATCCTTCTGCTTTAATTTTCTTTAATAAAATTTTATCAGCTTTATTTAAAATAATATTTTCTGAAGTTCCCTGTAATGATCTCCAAAAACTTTTAGGTAACTTGTTAATAAGTCCACTATCAACAGCGAATTTTAAGAATCTTTTACGACCTTCGGGAGTTCTCATATCTATACGCTCTATACCACTCTTTTCTAATGCTTTATCTATAATCTCGTTCCAATTATTGTTTTCATTTGCAAAGTCTCCAGGTAATATTTCTCCACTAAAATTTTGTTCTTTTATAAATTCATTTAATTTAACTTTAGCATTTGCTGATTTACTAAACTTAACACCTCCTGGTCTAGCTATTATATCTTTTACTTTAGGTTTACCTATTTTAGATTCTTTTTCTGTAATACTTTCTGATAAATCAATTGTCTCTTCTTTTTTAATTTTACCTTCTGGAGTGTAAACAGGTTGTACAGGATTATCTACTATCTCATTAAATTCATTTTTACCTAATACTTCTGCAAAAAACTTTGGTAGTTTTCTTTTTAAAACATCTTGTCTTATATTCATTAAATAATCCGTCACTTGAGCTGGTGTAGGATTTAGTGTTTTCCATAATGTATTACCTGCAGTTAAAGATGTTGATTCAGGGATTCTTCCTTCATCAATAGCTTTTTGTGTTTGTGTAGGATTCATTTGCTCTATTTCCATTTCATAGAAAATATCCCAATTAGATCTTCTCATTACAGCAGGATCTACTTTGTTTAAAGCTATTAAATCTTCAGCAAATTTTCCAACAAAAGTTTTCATACCTTTTTTATTAGGCATTATATCATAAATCCTTGCCGCAGTAGTGGCAGACATGTGATCTACAAATCCTTTAAAGAATTTTTTAGGATTATCCATTGATGCTCTTTTAGGACTTCTTAAGTAATTTATTATATCTCTTTTAACTAAATTTTCTTGAGCTGTAGTTAATCCTAATTTCTTAGCAATTTTAGAAGTTTGAGGTTTTATCTTTTTTAATCTAGCCTTCATTAAAGCTACATCAGTAGCATCTTCTGGACTCATTTCTTGAGAAACTAATCTTTCACCTACGGTGACTTTACTATCTTCGCCACCTACTTTACGTTCAATAGGAGTTGTTTTAGGTTTTTTCTTGTTTATATTCTGTATATCTCCAGCAGCAAAATTAACTATAGCTTTTTTACCAAGTAACCACCCAAATAAACTATTTTTAGAAGCATCATATTCTGATTGATATTTGTCACTTATTTTTCTTTTAACATCTCCAATAAATTTTGGATTCATATCTAAGTAAGCAGAGCTTACAGTTTTACCTATTGAACCATCTAATGTATTGGCTTGTTCTATTTCCATCAATCCATCCCAAAATTCTGGTGCAGGATCTATAATGTATTTTCCTGTCTTTTCAAAATCTGGTGCTTTTTTACCACTAAATTCTTCTTTAGTATTGAATTTTAGATTTTCAGCAGGTCCAGTAATTTCATCAAAAATTTCTTTAAGTTCAGTTTTTGAATATTTAGCTTTAGATTTTCTAGTTGTTTTCTTATCTTTAACTTTAGCTTTAGCTTTAGGTTTTTTTACTTTATACTTTTGTGGTCCTCCTAGAAAAGATTTATTATAGTTCTTTAAAAATTCAAATGCTCCCTCTGGAGTGTTTAACAGCTCGGCATTTATTTCTTCCTTGGACAATCCTAATTTATATTTAAAGAAGTCACTTAGCATGTCAGCTATTTTCTGCCAAAACGGTCTATTTTGTCTTTCGTATTTTAAATCATTATCATTAATAGCATCACTAATAGTAGTAAAAACTTCTTGATTATAATCGGCTTCAGTATAAGCTCCACTTTCTACATCTTTTCTATAACTAGCTAATCTTTGTTTTATATTAGCCCAAGTTCCAGAGGATATAGCTCCACCTGTATCTTTCAAGCTTTCAGCTTCCATATATGTTTCTAAAGATCTAGCTATTTCTGCAACTTGTCCTTCCTCTAAAACATTGTCTAAAATAAAATGAAGAGTTTCGTGCCTAAAACCTTTTTGACCAGTGAGATTTTTATTATTTCTATCTTCGACCATTTGCTCCATAATATTTTTTCCAGAATATAGAGTAAACTGTTTACCAAGATCTTTAGAAGTAATAGCATGAGTTGCCCCACCCATTAAATCTGCTGCGTAGCTTTCTACATTTTCATAAGTAGGAGCTGCTTCTACACTTATTCCCTCTGCTTTACTTCTTTTGATGATATCTTTGTTTTCATCTTCCATCATCTTTGTAAGAATTTTTTTAGCCTCAGGATGATTTTCTAGCTCCTCTATATTATCTATGTTAATACTTTGTAAATTATCAATACCAAGTGATTCTAATACTTTATTTACAGCATTCATTTCTTGACCTATGGTTTTCTTATAATCACTCGTTAAAGTGATGGGAGATTTAGGTAAAGAACCTTTAGTTAATATTGCATCAATTTCATTCGCGATTTCTATACCAAAATTTTTATCTCTAATAACACCATCATCAATTAATTTTTGCTCACTTAACAAATTAGCTAAACGTTGTTTGATTTTATCGTTTCCAAATATTTTGTTTTTAATACGACCGGTAACCCCTGTGCTATTTTTTATTTTATTATTAACAGCATTGTTAATTATAGCATTTTCTATAATTTTATTACCTTCTTCTTGTGTAATTCCTTTGTTTGGATCTTTTTTATTTTCTTTTACTAATTGATTAACAAACTTTGTAACTCTATTTACACTATGATTTTCTTTAACCATAGTATTTAAATCAGTCAATCCTATCGCAGTTTTTTGTGCATTATCAAAAAGTGCCTTATTTATAACTTTAACAGCAATACTACTGTGATTCCCAAACTGACCACCAATCATTTCGTTAACAACTTCAGTCATTTGAATACCTTCTCCAGACACAACTTGGGCTGATAATTCACCTAAACCTTCAAAAACTGGATCAATAACTGTTTTGGCGGCTATATGCGTCGCTACTTGCCTTAAAGGACTAGCTAATGGATTAACAAATCCTCCTGCAACTTTACCAGAAACCACATTCATAAGACCAATAGGAACACCTCTATATATTCCCAATGTAAATGCTTCTTGTAGCATATCTTTACTTTTCTGTGTTTTACCACTTAAAACTTCTGCTATTTCATCTGCATTAGTCATATCAACACCTTCACGATTCATTACTGTTGAATAAGCACCTCCTGCTTCCATAGCATATCCTGTAGTTGCAGACCAAATGTTCATCCCCATTTGAGCACCTTTAATAAATCCTGGAATTGCTCCAACACCCGCTCCAGTAGCACCTATACCAGCACCAACAGCTCCACTTCCAACAACTGTAGGGATAAGAGTTTTTCGTCCAGTGCTAGCAAATTGAGTCATTGAACTTAACCATAAAGTAGAAAATATTTCTATAGGATTTTGCTTTAACAATTCCATTTGTTCACCCACTGTTTTGGCATTAATGTATTTTTCATATACTCTCGTGCTTAAAATTCCTTGTGAATAAGCGTTTTCTAATGCAATTTTTTTAGAAACTCTAGCTAGTTCTTCAGGATCAGACATGTCATTAATTCCAAATGCGATTTTAACAAATTCTTCATTAACAACTCCTTGTGACCAACCTTTTTTAGCATCGTTTAAAAGTCCATAAACAGCACCTTCTACATATTCGCCTCTAACTCTCTCAACGTCTCCAAAGTTCATTATTAAGCTCAGATTATTAGCTTTTTCATTCAAATATGCTTGCTTAGTAGATAAAGTTTGTAATTTTGATAATTCAGCATTTATAGGTGCTGCTTTTGTATTATACAATTCTTGTGATTCTGCTATTAAAGCATTAATTTGATTAACTTCTTCTTCCGATTCTACTTTATATCCACTTAATTTATCAAATCCAATTCCATTAGTAATATTCTTTAATCTATCATCTATATCTTTTTGAGCTAAATCATATTCTTGCATATACTCTTCCAACTCTACACCACCGGTTTTTGTTGAAATATCTTTTTTTATTATTACAGCTTCATCTGTTATTGCTTTATTTTCTTTTACTATTTCTTCTTGAGATTCTAATGCAGCTTCTTTAATAACTTCATTAGACTTAGCTTCAACTTTAGCTGCACGATTTTCTTCACCTTGTAAAAGTTTACTATATTGAGCTCGTTTTTCAGATAACTTTTCTTTATATGCATCAAAATATTTTACTTTTAACTTTCCATTTTCATCAAAAAGATGTGGGTGGGTTTTTTTAGCCGCTTCTACGAACGGCTCAAGTTCTTCATATGACGCTCTGCCTCCTAAATCTTCACCCATAAAAGGTATATCCCATGGATTTTCATTGAACTTTTTGCCTGTATCTTCTAATACACCTCCAACAAATTTTGCCACTGATTCAGGTAGCCAAGGTAAATTCGCTGCTATTGCGCCTTCTGCTACTTTACCAACCATTGCAGCTTCTACATTACCAATAGTACCTTGTACCATATTAATAAATCGCATTTCGTCATTAATATATTCAGCTTGTTTTTGTATTTTTTTAAATTCCTTATAATCTAATCCTTCACTGGCAAATACTGTTGTTTTAAAATTTTCTAAAAGTGGATTTTCATCTGCTTCTTTTTGAATCTCTTCAGCGGTCAATTCAGATATATTTTTAACCTTACTTGTAGACATGTTTCTAAGCACCTCTTTAAGATCTAAATCTGTGTCACCTAAATATTCTATAACTTCATCTTTCTTATTTTCTTGTATCCAAGCTTTCATCTCATTTAGACCTTCACTATCTACAGATCCAAAATTACCTACACTAAATTCCTTTTCTTTAATTTTACTTGGATCAGATGATACTGTTCTTACAGTTATATAATCACCCATTCCAGATTGCTCAAAAGTAAATCCATATTTACTAAATCTTTCACTAAGAGATTTTTCAAATATTTCTTCTAATTGAAGAGCTTGATTTCCTGGAAGTAAACGAGGTATTTCTTCCGCTTCTTTATCTAATTGAGCAAAATCAGTTTCTAATTTATCTTCTGGATCATCAATAAGAAATTTATCAACATCAACTTCTTCTACTTCTTCTACTTCTTCTTCTTTTACAACTTCTTTTCCTCCTTTTAATGTTAAATCATTAGCAGCTAGTAAATCATCCAAAGAAACATTGTTATCTTCAGCAGTACTTGTTAATTCCTCAACTGACCATTCTTCTCCCTTTGAATTAATGTATAATTCTTCAGTTTCTATATCTTCAGCTTCTTTTAGTATTAAATCATTTGCTTCAATAAGCGCTTCTAATGTAACATTATTAGCTTCAGCTTCGCTTAATAGTTCACTCTCCAACCATTCTTCCCCGTTACTAGTTATATATATACTTTCTTCTAATACAGCCATTATTTTAATTTCTTAGATTTAACTTTCATTTTACCACCACTCTTTCATTAGAAATGCCATAATTGGATAACCAACAGCCATATCAATTTGATGTAAAGCTTTTCCTCCGGTTCCTTCGTAAACTTTTGTTGTCCAATCCTTGTCTTTAGAATTTTTTAATTTATCTAATTCTGCTTTCTTTTCTTTTGTAAGTTTTGAAATTTCTTCTTTTCCTAGATTTACTATTTGATCTTTAGTCATGTTTTTGGTTTTCTTGACTATTTTATCTTGATCTTCTTTCGTAAAGTAATTTCCTGTAGTGGTTGGTTTATTAGCTGGTTGTCTATCCTTATAGCTGGGTTTATCTCTTGTATCAATGCCAGTTGAGCCCGTAGGAAGAACATCTGTATCCTTACCTTTTGGTATATTAAGCTTTGTGCGAGTGTCGTCTGATGCTTTTACTTTACCACCTTTAGTTGAAGATGCTTTACCTTTTTTCTGCTTATGACTATAGCTACTATCCCATGTATTGTCAAATATTTGTGCCAAGTAATCATCATCTGTATATTGTCTAGATACGTCTTCAGATGGGTAAAGAGAAGCCCATTTACTTACCCCACCGTCGGCTAAGAAACTATCCATGTAATTTCTACCAAGCTCATCGTTTAACAAATAATCTCTTGCTAAATCTCTATCTAATTGACCATTTACTAATAAAGCTTCATTTTCTTCCAACTTTCCAAACATATCTTCCACTTCTTTATAATCCTCTTGATCAAACTGTTCATTAGTTATAAAATATTTTCCATCAGGACTTTCTGCGTGATTAGTTGCCCACGCTGTTAAATCTGTAGAACTTTGAGCGTCAAACTTACCATCAGTAATAGTACCTAAAGACATTCTAGTATTTCCACCTGGATCTATAGTTATATATAAATTATCTAAATTATCATCTGTCATAGCATCTAACATAGCTATTATTTCTGGATTTCTCTGCATCTCTGGGTCTTCTAATAAAGTACCAACTGAATTAGCTCCGCCTTCGATTCCAGCTTGTTTTGCTTTTTGATATTCTACACGTGCAGCTTCCCAATTAGCAATATCTGTAGTAAATTTATCTACTTTTTGGATATAAGAATTAGTAAGTTCAGTTATCTCTGATTCATCACCTCCTTCAGCTTGTATTTGAGATATTTGATTATTTAACTCTGTGCCCCAAGTGTTAAATATACCATTTATTTGATCATCAAATTTAACACCTTCTTCAGCTCCTCCTTCTTTAGTTCTACCGTATACTCCTTCTCTAAACTTATCTGTTGTTTTTTTAGCGGCCATATATGCTGCATCAGATCTTCCTTTGTTAACTCTTTTAGATTTATCTATAACCTTTTTATAAGCAGCTTTTTCTTTTTGCTTTTGTGCTGTAAAAGTATCTAATCTATTAGTAACATCTCCCATCCATTTAGCAATTCCTTGAGAAATGATAGCGTATCTATTATCTATAACTTGTTGTGGATTTCTATAACTCATATTTTTATTTATTTATCTAATTAAATTGGGCCATTAATGCGGCCGCATCTGATACTGACCCTGTGAAATCTGAAGGATTTTTAGGAGTCTGACCTCCTACCCCTTTACCTCAGCATGCCCGGCTATTCCAGAACTTACCGAACTAGTGGCACTAGTTACACCACTCATCATAGCTTGTGTAGCTTGTGCTCCATATGCAGCGGCTTGTGCTTGAGCATTTTGTTGCTGTCCAGATAATCTATCCAATTGTACCTTATCTCTACTTTCTTGTCTGCCCCAAGCTCCAGTTTCTTCTGCTATTGCAGCTTGTTCTAAATTCATTTTTTGTTGGGCTGCACTTGCTTCACCTTCAGCTTTAAGTTTTTGATTTTGTACTTCTTGATTTTCTAATGATGCTCCAACTTGAGCTTTAGATGCAGCAGCCATTCTAGCTAATGCGGTTGCTCCTCCAGCTCCACTACCACTCTGATTTATTTGATCTAGTGTATTAGCTAACGCTTGATCTGTTTGCTCTATTTTTAAGTCTGAAGCTTTATTAGCTACAGCTAAATTAGCATAAGGATTAAACACTTGATCTTTCATTGCTCTAATCTTTCCAGATTGATCAATAACTGGTTGTCTGTTTTTTTCTAAAGCTTCTAGTTTCTTTTTAGCAGCGCGCTCTTTAGCTAGTTGTTTTTTTTCTTTATTTTTAGCTTCAATAGCTGTATATGCTGCTGATCCAAGAGCTATTACTCCACTAACTATACCTGTTACTAATCCAGTGGCTAGTTTTGGTCCATGTGGTTCTATTAGTTCTGCAAGTGGACTATGCATTATTTCAATTATATCTATCATAATTCTTTATTATTAATATATTCTTCATATTCTTCTAAAGTCAAAGAACATATATATGACTCTATTTCTTCTAAGTCTCTAGTATTTGTTGGATTTTTATGAACATTTATAAATACAGAATCTTCGTGAGCTTGTATAACTCTTCGCGCTCCAGGTAACGATTTAACATAACAAGGAGCAATATAATCTTGTACTCCATACTTGTCTGCTATAGTGATACTACCTTCTAAAAGAAAACAAAAGTGCTCATGTTTCCATATAGCTCCAATAACCATAGCATCAGCATGTATGTCCATTCTACGCATATATATACTATCTGTAAATTCATGAGTTATTTTAGCAAACTCTGCATCTGTAACAAGATGTTTACCATCTCCTACAATATCTTTACCATCAGCCATACTAAGTAAACCGTTACATAATTCTGTTATTTTCTTTTGTCTATCTATTACTAAAGCTGTTTCTTCCATTATATTTAATTTAATAAGATGACATTACGTAGTTAGATGATACTGAGAATAATTCTTTAGCACCACCAACATCTGTTGTATCATCAATTTTGAATTTAACTGTAGTAAAATATCCTTTAACTCCACTCATACTTGTACCAGATATTACTTCACCAGGTCTAACTGCGCTATTATTAACAATATTAGCTACATATCTATTTTCTTTCCTATTAAACCCTGCGTGCTTACTAATACCATCCCAATCTGTATAAATTCCTTCCTCGTAACTTAAGATTGGATCAGCGTTGTCTTGGTATGAAACCTGTGAGCCTATGGTTGTATACTTTTGAGAACTGGATGTTATTGATTCTACCTCCCAACCATTATCACCCTCGTAAGCTATAGTATTAAAATTCTTTTTGACAGATGGACTAGGATTAAATATAAATTCAATATTAGACTCTCCGGGTATTGTTTCACCATAAAACTTACCGTGATGATTAGCACCTATAGCTGCATAATGCTCATATATTTTATTATCAATAAAACTATAAAACTTATTTTTTAAACTACCTAAAAATATAGGTTGATAACTATAAAAACTTGTCCACCCCTGTATGTTTTCATCAAAACTTAAAGTCTTGAAAGTTTCTTCTCTTTCCTTTTTATCTTCAATTAATTCTGAAACTGATCTTGGAGACGTTTGTAAAGATGTAGTATAATTTCTCCCATGAATATCCCATCCACTATATATCTTATCTCTTTTATATGTTATAAAATTAAATCCAGTAATGTTTCCTAAAGTAGCATCAACCACATAATCTGGTTCTATAGAAACTGAAGTTGCACTAACTATATTTGTTACTGTAGATCCAGTAGCATGAACACCAGTGTCATATACGGCTTCTATTTGAGAACCTACATCAATACCGCTAGTATCTGATATAATTAAAGTGGAATAAGTTCCTACTGGTATTGAAGAAGTTGGTTTAATTTTTCTAGCTCTTAAGTTATCAGAGATGGTTGCTAGTTTGTCTCTAAAATAATCTCTCATACCATAAGATGATATTTCTGTTATACCGTCTCTAGACAGCCTTAAAACAGCAGATCGATCCTTATCTACAAAGTATTTTCTATACCCAAACATTCCAAAGGATTCTGGATTTCTACTAATTCCATATTCTCCTAAATAAGGCACTAATTGCCCTATAACACTAGATATTCCAGCAGCTTCTTGAGCACCTTGTTCTCCAGAATATATAGTATTTTTATTTATTAAGGCTTTATGAACTTTGTTTTCTTGAAATACTATTAAATTAGTATCTTCTGCAAAAAGTTTTTGGATACTACCATGAACAGGATCAGCATCTTTAATTATATTTTCACTTATAGAAAATACATTAGTATTATTTATACCGGTTCTATCGTTAATTACTCCAGAAAATATTAAACTATTAGTTCTATCTGTTTTTTTAGGATTTTTATCAACTGCATAAGCCCTAACCCCAAGCTCCATAATAGCATTATTGAAACCACCTTTAATTCTAGATTCTTCTAAATACCAATTAACATATTCTTCTAAACTAGGATCTCCACCACCCCATGGAAAGGCTGGATAATTTACTATGTCGCCAGTATCTGTTATAACTGTAGGGGTCCATGGTAAACCAGGCCAACCCCCTTCTTGACTTGGAGTTGTTGTTGTTGATTTTTCTACAATCTTCCTTAAAACAAAAGAGTTAAAATATTTTACTTCTATACGTGCGCCCATAACTAATATTATTACTTATTTAATGATTGTTTTACTATGTTAAAATAACAACAAAGTCTAAATCTGTAGATAGTCCATTTCCTGAGGCATCAGTAGCTATGATTTTAAGATCATATGCTTTCCCAACCGTGCCGCCAGAGTTTTTAGAAAATTCCACATCACCATTAGATAAATTATTCAAATAAAATAAACCATTATAATCATTATCTAAAGCAAAAGTTAAACCTTCAGTTTTTAAACCATTTGCAGGAGTATCGTAAGAACCATTTATAGCGCTGAAAACGTGTATTAAACTAGCTCCAGTTGTGGCTGTTAAACTACTAGCGGTTACTGAAAAAATCGATGCAGGAACAACTATTCTAGCACTCCCGTTTTGTTCATAAAAATTTTCACTAGTATTGAAAAAAGCTTTACCATAAGCTAATTTACCATAGTCTGCATTACCCATCATCGCACCTATAATTCCTATTTCTAATTGCTCTCCAGCTACAAGAGACAAATTGTTAATACTAAGTTTATAATTAGCCCCATCTGGTCTAGCGATACCACTAACCCAACTCCATCCTTTAGTATATCCTTGAATATTTCCATAAGTATTCCAACGGACTCCTGTTGTTCCGCGGTGATAACCGTTTGTATGGATTCTATCATGATATGATAAAGCAATCTGCTCTTGAGCAAGATTAGCACCACCTGATTTTTTTATATAAAGTTGTCCAAGGATGTTGCTGCAAGCCTGTAATCCAGGGCTATAGTACCAAGATCCAGACCACACCTGCCATTCTCCGTGGATTGTAGTATTTAAACTTACATCATATATACCAGTTTGGACACATGTATAAAGCCCGGTGGTAGTGTTATATGCATTGTTGTGATCAAATACTTTGTTAGTATGTTTAAAATATCCAGAAGTGTAAGGCGGGGAGACTGTACTCCAATTTGGGAGCACAAAATAATCCGCCCACGCGGAGGTAGGTGACGGATCGTCCGCTATAAATCCATCTAACATAGTTGTTGTAAATGCAGGTGGTATATTTTCAAGTGTGTAAGGACCTAATGGTAAATCTCTACTTATATAAACACCATCTATAGGAAATGTTGGTCCAGGAACTTGGATATTAATATTAAAAGTAAATTCACCTTTAGTATTATTATCAACGTCACACATAAAATAAGAGTTGGTTTCAATTGAGAATGACTGATTAGAGTGATTTACGATAGTAAATTCACCCGTTCTATCTACTCCTGTTGGTGTCGTGCCATCAATAACAGAGAGTAAAGTAGCATAATTTGGCCCATTTATTGCAGATCCATCAGGTGCGCGAGGTATTATTGCGGTTGGGGTTATATCAGTCCCTATATCCATGTTTTCGTTATGATCCCATATAATTACTGGTTGTGTATATCCCATAAACCCTTCAGGTGTTGTAGTATCTCCCTCTATAATGGCAGCATTTAATTCATCTATTAATCCATTGGTAGAAGTCTCCCAATAAATATCTAATTTACTTTTTAGTGGTTGAGTTTCATATACAGCTAGTGAAGGCGCCATTTTTCCATCTGATAAATTATTTGTTACAGTTAAATCAAATTCATATAATCCATCACCAGCACCAGAAATTAAACAATCAGGAATGGTAATTCCGATAGCAGGAAGTACACTAGGCCAACCTATACCAATATTAGCTATAGACAAGTTACCGGTGCCGAGATTCAAATCACCGTTAATATCAATAGTAAAGCCAGATACTGTAAAACCTACAGATGGAATAGTGCATGGTACGTTTTTACTTCCATCCTTGTAACCGCTCCCTGGTCCCCCAGTGTCACCAATAGCAACAAACTTAAAAACCCCAGATTGTGGATGTGGCCCTGTTATTCCTGTTTGTATTTCAGTCCCAGAAGTAACAGGAGCTGATACATTTACCTTTGCCACATATGGATTGTTTTTATATCCATAAAAAACGTTTGCTGAATTAAAAGGTATTATAGCCGAAGGATCCCATAATCCCAATTCAGATCCTGTTCCTACAGTAGTAACAACATCTAAATTAGTTCCTGGATATGCTTGATGAGTTGTAGTATCGGTGTTTAATAATGGAGCACCTCCGCTCGTATCTGGAACAGCGTTGTTTAATCTTAATGATAATTTAACACTAGCATTAGTTATTTGACTACCTGAATCTAAATCTCTCTTTCTGTCTCTTTCTTTTAATAATCTCTCACCTTCTTTTGAGAATGGATCGATAGTAAAATCTAATCCACTACTATCTACGAATTGATAATAACTTGGGTCCTCTTGAGCACTAGGTCTACCTGTTCTAAATGTTGTTTGATTTGGACCAACTAAAGATAAATCTCTAGGGACTTTGTTTATGTTATCACCAGCCAATACAAAGTGGCATATAGGTTCTTCTTCTGAAGCTCCGGTTGACTTAGCCTCACCATCAATGTAACCGTTTAATATTCCTGGAAAATATATATTATAATAATCTTGTTCCTCTTGTTTAACTACTATTTTATAAGTATACCAACCAAGGGGGTTTGTTACAGAATCATATAAGCCAGGTTCGCCGGTACCACTATTTTTTGTAGAAGAAATTGTATCCCAAAATTGTAATTCTAAAGCATCTCCATCCCATACGTCATTACTACCAGTTACTGGGTCAGGTCCATATAAACTACCTGTAGGATAAGTTGAAAAAGGATCTTTTTTATAATTATGAAATATAGTTGAGCCTTTCATTAACTGTGCAAATTGACTATCATCTATAGAAGATAATACAGTACTTGATTGCCTACCGTACCTGTCAGATAATACAATACCTACTTGATAAGTTCTATTTTGTTTTAAATTTTGATTTTGATATTCTATTTGCGTATTAACTTCTTTTTCATCAACACTTAAAGAGTATGATATCGAAGTTGGTGGAGTAGGTTTATCAATGTAATTGCCATATACTATTCTATTACCAACTAATTCTTGAGATAAAGCTCTAACTGGAACTTGATCATGAACTCTTAATATTTCTTTATCTGGTAAAGTTTTCCAAGGTTTAGTAGAAGCGTAACTATAAGTTAAATAAGTGGATTCAATTAAACTAAGCTGATCCTGGGTTATAGTATCAACCACTTTTATAGTATTTTGACCAGATTCTTTATATAATATGTCAATTTCTGTAATTTTCATATCATCAGGTATATTTTTCCAAAAACCTGAATGTCCTAAATTTTCCTGAGGTGATTTTATTATCAATAAAATGTCATTTATTTTATTCTGCATGATATCTACTTCAGTACTTTTATAAGATTTAGTATCGTCATTTTCTAGAAAATAACCATCTTGCTTAGGCACAAAACATGTTTGTGTAAACGGAGCTATTAAAGAGTATTCGCCGTCGTCAAATTTAAATCTATAACTAAACCTAACGAATTTGTCTTTTAAATATTCTGGATTACCTCTCCATGAAATATCTCCAAAAGGTCCTAATGGATTACTAACGTAGGGTTGTCTATAAGGGTTTGTTGTAGTTCCATTTGGTAAGAAATCACTAACAACGTCTTGCATCATACTTTGAACTTGTGTTCTAAGCATTAAAAATGCCCCACCTACGGGAACTAATCCCGGGATTAACTGAATAACAACTTGATCTAGATCTTGATAACCAAATCCTGGGTTGTTTATATTAAATGCAGTTATTTGCCCAGTACCATCTACAGCCGTTACATCGATGGTTAACCCAGTTCCATTATCACTACCAGACGTGTTAGACGTGGGTAAATTCATAGCCGGAAGAGTAAGACCACCATACGCTGTGCCACCAGTCGAAACAAATGTAGCACCAGTAACTCTTTCAGCTACTAAATCTATAGTTTTATGTGGGTAATATTTAGATACTGAAATTGTATCTTCTGTTGTATAATAAGAATTGTTAGCTAATGCACTTGCTATATTAATCTTTCTAGGTTGATTTCTATTATCTGTCCAAAACAATAAATCATCTATCATATTAACCCCATATACTTCATGAGTTTTAGAAAAATTTAAAAATCTTCCAGAAACAACAATGGAACTTACTGAGTTTAGCACATCATAAACACCGATATAGTGTTCAGCTCCAGTAGGGGAGAAGTTAGATAAAGCATCACTAGAGGTATCTGTGTAATTAGTCATGAAAACTATTATACGATCGTTCTTAACATCCATAAAATGACCAATTATCTCAACATTAGGCATGTCAATAGGTCGGTCTAAAGTAGTTAGGAAATTACTAATTAAATTATTACCTAAAATATTTTCAAGAGCACCAACATCTTGACCTTCAGACTTAGCAACCGCTATATTTTGAGCATGTCTGTATTCTCCTGCAGGTACTAATCTATCGTCTAAGTCTTTATTCATCTTAGACTTTATAAAGTTATTTTTTGCTTCTGCCATTGAACTCTAGTTTTTAATTATTTTAGATTTCCCCCTCATTATTTGAGTAATTTCTTCTAATTTAATATTTGATAATCTAATCTTTGCATTTCTAAGAGCTGCTCTTCTATCTATTTTAAATCTTCTAACTATGTATTCTTGAACACCAGATCTACCAGCTAATATAGAATAAGCAATATGCATATACATAGCTTCTTCTGCCATTTTAGGCACCTTAGTATCTAAATCGTTAGATAAACCATCAGATATATATTCCAGTATAATTAACTGCCCTGCTAGGTTACTGCTGAAAGAAAACTTACCTTCTCTTTCGTCTATAGTAAACCAACCATTTGATTGAGCAACTTCAGGACTTAGTCCGTACCTTTGACCATAACTAAAATTATACCACCTACCATTGTCATAAAACAAACTGTTTTGAGTATTAACCCCGGTTGTTGATGTATTATTATTTTCCCACCTGTCATTTGTTTGAGAAGTTCCTTCGTCATTAATACCTAAATGATCTTGTGTAGGTACACCATCGTGATCTTGAAGTGGAACCGTGTACGGGTTACTAGTTAATGTTGTTGGGTATATTATATGTTTAACGCCCACATTATCGATGTACGATAGTTTTACATAGTTAACATAGTCTTGAGGAATTATTAAAGACAAACTAGGAGGTATAGTTAACTCTTGAGATTTAATACTCTTCAAAGTATCATAACTAAATTCTTGTAAACCTCTTTTTGCATGAAATATAACATCAGTTCTTTTAGCGCTAGGTATTAATTTACCATCACCAACATATGCTACTAAAAAGTTGTTTACTATTTCTTCTATAGTTACATAAGAATATCCACCGTAATTAGTCCATTTAGCGTCATCTAATAAATATATAACAACCACAGCACCTAACACTGGTGCAACGGTAAATTGCACATTATTAGTAGCCGATAAAGTATAATCTACTCCCTCTGTTAATATTACATTATTCAATTGTACTTGAAAGTTAGCGTCTGAAACGCTTATTACTGTAGCCACTAAACTCGTGTCTCCTGTCCAAGTAAAATTTATATTTACATTATCACCTATAAAAGCTTGTTGACCCGCGTAATATTGTTCGTTAGTTTCTGTTAATAATCCCATATCTTATTATTGTTTTTCTAATGCTTCATCTTGTTGTACCATTCTCACTGCAGTCTGTACTACTTGTGGATCTCTTATTACAATACCAGAATACATTAATATATTTAAAATAATATTAACTTGTTCCGAAGGATGCAACTCGAATTGAGTTGACGTACTTGTATCGTATATATAAGCCCTTGAAGGTGAAGCTACTGTGTATCCCCAAACTGGAGGAGTTGGTGCTTTAATGTAGTAAGCATCTATTCCAGAAGTTATCGTCATAGGATATACATAAATTTGACTAGGAGCTGCAGAAGGACTACCTGTACCCTCTAATATATATAATGGATTTGATTCAGTTGGTTTAACTAAAGGAGATTTATTTATTAAGAAATATTCATTTCTATTTACTCCTTGAATTTCTTTTTCGTTATAGATTAATGTACCTAATCGATGTAAATCTGGTGGGAATGTAAAATGAGGACCTACATACGTGGTAGTTCCAAATGTTTTAAATATATCTATTTTTTCCTCTAGATTTTTTACACGGTTAGCATATTCACTATCAGTTTGAGGTATACGTAATTGTTGATTCAACTCTTCAAAATATTGTTCAAATATTTCAAGTTGAACTTGCGTCCCCAACCTGTTAAATTCATCTGGTGTTATATAACCTCTTTGTTCTTTGTTCAAGATATATAAGACCGTTTTATAAACAGTATCTACATTAACCATATTAATATTTTTTAAAAAAAAAGGTGGCGACTAGGCCACCCTTATTATAATTACACGTTTAGTGTTATTTTTAAGATAAACGTTTTTCTATTGATCTATAAACTTCTAATCCCTCATCAGTCTTAAACCAAGCGGCTAAAGCTGAGTAAGCATTTTCATCAAAAGGTATAGTCATTAATTTTCTACCGTTAGTACCCCACTTGAAAGTTCTTTGATCATCTGCTAGCTTAATTATTCCTAATTCAGTAGCTCTTATACCAAAGTTCCTTAATGTTACGTTTTCATCGCTAGCTAATTCTAAGAATAAAATTGGATTCTTTTTAGCAAATAGCATTAAGTCTCTTTTGATCTCTTTAGAACTCATGCTAGCCACTCTAGAACCAACCTCTACTCTTAATATAGCCTCTGCTTGATCAATATCCATTTGATTAGCTGCATTTAAAGCATCTATTTCATATTCTATATAAGCTAATTCATCTACAGCATCTGCTTGATGATCTAACTCTTTAAATAAGACATTGTTGAAAGGATGAACTGCTAAAAATTCCTGTAAACTTCTTTTATTTTTCGGAACAAATAAGTCTCCATTTTCAAAAACTATATGTTGTAATGTAGCACTTCCTTTTTGCTCATCAACAAATATGCTTTTTTGATTAGTAGCATACCTCAACTCTCTCTCATAACCTTTTTCCTCATCAAACCATACTAAAGGATATCTTCGAGTATGTCTAGAAGGAATTGTATATGTCAGTGGAGATTTATTACCTATTAAGTAATAGTGTCTATCTTTATACTCCCAAGTATTTTTTACTTCAAGAGTTTCGTTTTGTTTTTGTTTTGTTTTCATGATATAATATAATATAATTGTTTAAAAAAAGACCCCACCGAAGTGGGATCTTATTATTTATGATCTATGATATTCTAATACCAGTGATCGTATAAAGCGCATCACCTATAACATTTACAGTTTTAAATTTAGGAAAATGATGTGGATCTGCTACGCCAGCTTCTAAAGTTGCGTTTAAAGCATCAATAGCAGCTTGAGGAAGCGTAGCTCCCATATCACCATCAAATTGAATTTGTAAAGTAGTAAGTGAACCACCAGCAGGATCTTGAATAGCAAGATCAAAGGATGATAACGAATTACTATTAGAATAACCGGAAAGAGCTATAGGGACATTAACGTCCGCTATGATATTACCAGTTTGCACAGTACCAGATAACTCTGATGTACTTGTGTTTGGGTTTATGATTTTTACGTTCATAATTTCTATTTTTAAAGATTAATAATTATACTGACTGAAATAACACGAAGTTATTAGCAGCTTGTGTACAAAGACATCTTTCTGATAGAAAGTGTACATTCATAGCATCAATTCCACTTGTAGCAGCTCCACCAACCGAACCAGTGATCCAGTTTTTGTATCTTCTATCTTCAGTTTCAGAAGCTCTATATCTTACGTGTAAGAAAGGTCTTCTAATATTAACACCTAACATTTGATCATATACTGTTGAAGTTCCAGCAGGAATTAAAACACCATCGATGTTTTCTGTTAATCCTCTAGTAGAAGCATCATTTAGATATTTCCAGTCAGTTTTATAGAAGTCATAAGAACCTCTTCTAAATCCTGAAAATCCAAAGTTTAACGCCATTTCTTCTTCATTATCAAATAATCCATAAGAAGCAGCAGCAGTAGAAGCATAACCTCCACCAGCCATAGCACCGATCATATCATCAAAATCTAAAGCAGTTTCTCTACTTAAGAACAACATGTTTTCTTCTATAGCACCTTGTTTATCTAGTTGCTTAAGAATAGCGTCAAAATCAGCCATTGCTCCAGCACCAGGTCCAGCAGCACCAGCAAAACCGTTATAAACGTTTCCTCTAGTTTGGATAGCAGAGAATAAACCTTCTGTACCTTTTAAGTTAGCAGTCCATCCAGTTGGAACAGCTGTGTGTCCAGCTAATTCACCTTCAACCATTGCCATTTCTAAGTAATCATTAAATCTTAATCTAGTTTCAGATTCAGCTTTTAAATACCAAAGGTATCCAGAAGTCCCATCTTCAGTAGCAACTTCAACCCAACCAATCTGAGCAGCATCAGATCCATCGATACTGAATTTATCTCTAATTATTATAGGTGAATTACTATACTGTTGAAATTCTGGAGATATTGATTGTAAAGCTAAATCATCAGATCCTTTTTCCCATTCTGCGCCATAAACAAATACATTCATGTCTCCAGCAGTCGTTAAACCTGAGAATGAAGCATTAATTGTAGCAGCTGGATAAGGTAAAACAGTTACAGTAACAATATTAGCAGCTGGTGCAGATACACTAATAACTAAAGCTTTTTCTACTATTAATCCTGTAGCTGAATCAGCATACGCTATAGTCTGATTATTTTTAATAGCGCAAGAAGTACTAGCGCCTCCACTTGGACCTGTAGTACTTAAATCTACTAAAATAGTAGTTCCTGATCCGTAATAAGCAGTGTTATATGAAACATGCAATCTATTTTGTTCAGACCAAATTACTTGATCAGATGTCATTGGGATCTCAGCCCCAACCATTTGTAAAAATCCTGATAACGTCCTGTTACCATATCTCTCTACCTCTTGCTCATAAAGCTCTGGTAGGTATTGTTGTGACCAATCATTAGTCCCGTCTGTAAAATTCAGATAGTTGCTATTTGTAGCACTCTGAATCGGGCTTGGCACGAGTGATGCAGGAAAACTCCCGCCTGTTTGAAAACTCATAATTTATGTTTTTTTATTTACGTTTAAATTTTAACTTAGAACTATTTGCACCTGATATAGCTTTCACTTTAAAACCGTTTATAAATACATCCCCTGGAGCATTATCTCTAGGTTCATTACTTATATTTTTAGATTTAGCAGTAATGTCTTTTATAGCATCTGCCTTACCTTGGTCATAAAAATGTTTTGCTATTGTATCAGAATTTCGCGCAGCATAGATAGCTTTATGATAGCCTTTATAATCTGATATATTCCCCTTTTCATCTAAGAACTTCTTAACAAAATCGTTCAAATCAGATTGATTAGCCGCAACGTCGTTAGGATTATTAACACCATATCTAAATTTCTTTTCACCAAGATTGAAATCAAAACCTTTGAAATCATTAGTGAAATAATCTTTAGTAGTGCTTTTAAACTGTTCGTGACGTTGTTTAACTACCTCTTGTTCTTCGTTATATCTATTGAAGAAGTCAGTGGCTTTTTTCTGGTCGTTAGTAACTGAAGGTCTTAACTTAAGCTCTTCATAGTATTTACTTTTTAAACCTTCCAAATAACCCTTGGCTTCGGCAACTTCTTCCTTGAGTGCGAGTTTTTTCTTTTTAATATCTCGGTCCTCGTCGTACTCTTCGTCCCACTTAAATTTATCGTCCATGATGAATTTAATTTCTTCATAATCTAGATGTGGTTTCGTTTGAGCATAATATTCTTCTAATAACACGTCATTATCTACAGTAGAATAATCCGCATTTAATCTCATGTAATCTGTCATGTTACCACCAGTCTCTTTCATAAAAGCCACAAGCTTTTCTACATTTTCTGGTAATTCCATTTGTGGAACTGACATAGGTTTTTCTACAACTGGCTCATTAACTGGAGTAGTTTCGCCTATTGGTTCAAATTCCTCTTCTTTAATTTCTTTAATAACTGGAGTTTCAGTTTGTTTTTCTTCAACCCTTGTAACTGCTTCTTCAACCTTTTCAATTGCTTTGTCTTCAACTTTAGCAATTTTCTCCTCTTTAACTTCAACAATCTCCTTCTTAACATCTTCAACTTTTATAGGTTCTTCAACCTTGTTTTTGTTTTTAGATAAATCAACCTTTATAGGCCCGTCTTTTTTGTTTAGTTTTTTCATAGAAGGTTTCTTTTTTATCTTAAAAGAGCCTTCTTCTTTTACTTCGTTTTCTTCTTTTTTCATGATATGATATTATATAATTAAATAGAACTTATCTAGGAGTAAATTGCTCTAATCCAAAACCACCTAAATTATCAAATCCTTTAGATTCAAAATCAGTAGGTAGTAAATCATTTTGTCGTTGATTTATAAGTTCACTTTGTTGCGTTGCTTGTATTTTAGTTCTTTGATCCTTTCTGTCTTCTTTCTGAGTTTCAGCAGATCTCTTACCCTCTGACTCAATTTTAGCTAATTGCATGTTAAATTGAAACTCTAACTGCATTAGTTGTTTCTTTAACTCTGCTTCTTGTTGTAATTTTTGAATAGCAAACTGTGATTTCCCTTGCTCTATTTGTAAAGTATTTTCTGTTAAAACTTGCTGTTTTTGAGCTTCTGCTAAAACCGCTCTCTCTGCTGCTTCTGCATTTGCTTGAGCTTGAGCTTGTATGTTAGCTTGTTGAGCGGCTTGTTCTGCTTTGGCTTTTAATTTACGCCTTTTCTTAAGCATTTCATTAGCCAGTTTTAAGTTATTAATATTCCTTATATCTATAGCATCTTCTAGATCAATACCTCCATGTTGTAATGCCACTTGAATATTTTGCTCTAACATAGCTTTTTCTTCATCATCAGGTTCTAGTTCTAGAAATATTCCAAAATCATGAAGACTAGCGGTAGCTACTTCATCTAGCGTTGCTACGTTATGTACAGATATACTATCTTCTAAAGCCATTCTAGTTAGCGGGAACATCAAAGCATCACCAACTCTTAGAGTAATATTCTCACATGTTTTCAATGTTAGATATAATCCAGCTTGCAAAATATGTCTTGTCGCTGTATTTGAATTAGCAGCAGCTAATTTCTGTAATCCAACTAAAGCGTTTTTATCTGGAGTACTAGCATCTCTAGCCTCGTTAAGACCGGTGACATCTCTTATCATTTGTAAATAGTACTGATAAGTTTGTATTAACGATTGTATTTTTGCGCCACCACTAGAAGATTGTAATTCTTGAATAGGTACTTTTCCTCGATTCATTTCACCATCTTGAGTTAATGATCTACCAACAATACTACCTGTTTGGAAATACATGTTTAAAGCTTCAGCAGGATTATAATTAGTACCATTACCTAAATCAACTTCGGCTAAACCATCCATATCTAAATAAACACCATCTGGAACTACTCTAGATAATACTTGTTGCAGTTTTAAATGCGCTAATTGAATCATATCAGCAAACCCAGTTATTCTACTAACTAAAGATTCTATCCTACCCTTATACATTCTAGGAGCAGCAATATTATAGTTCATGTTAACTTTAGAAGTATTAGCTAAAGGTCTTGTCATATTTTGAGCTAGTTTCCATTCTAACATTTTTTTATGACCTAATATTTTAGCTCCAGTATATAATACTTCAATAGATCTTGACACTCTTTTAAATGTATCTGCTTCTGGAGGATTAAATGTATCTTGTTTTTCTAATGCTTTTTCTAAACCTGCTGCTGTTTCTTTTATTTTAAATACTTGATTAGTATAAGTTTTATATTCAAAAAACAAAACTTGAACAGTTTGATTATCTCTTTTACCATTCCAGTTTCTAGTATAACTAGTGTTTCCAGGGTATTTCTGAATCTCCTTCATATCTTCTGGAGACAAGTTTGGAAAACGTTTTTTTAGTTCAGGTATACTAATACTTTTAACTTCACCAACATAATACAAATCGTCAAAGTTTGGATCTTCTGTATAAGAATAAACTAAATTTACAGGATCTACATAATCTACACTTATACCACCAGCTTTACTAAAACTAGTTTTTACAGCACCTATACCTAGAATTGTTAAATCTTGATTTAGTCTTTTTCTAGTTAAGTGGTATTTATTTTTATCTAGTATTTGATTTATTAACTCTTCTTCAGCGAGTTCAATAGACTGTTTATAGTCTAATTGCATATGGGTGGCTAACTCTTCTATATTACTCGGCATATCAGCACCAGTTACTGACTGTGACATATCTTTTCCCCAAGTTTGTTTAATTGCCTCGTTGAATCTTTTTAGTTGAAGATCTCTAATTATGCGCTCAGCATATCTAGTTCTTTTTTGAGTTGATTCAGGATCTTGAGCATAAGCTTTTACTTCATAACTTCTTTGTGAAATACCATTAACAACTATATCTACAAACTTTGGTATAATTGGTACAGGTTTCCAATCTAAGTTTAAATATGATAAATCACCATTAATAGATAGCTCATCTTTATATTTTTGAATATTTTGTTCACCCCTAGCATATAATCTTAGGTTATGGAAATTATTGTAATTAGTAGCAAATCTATATCCACCACCATTGTAGTTATCAAACCATTCGCCTTCAATAGCTCTACCCACGGATAATCCGTACTCCCATGTAGCTTTCTCAGCATCAGGTACTACCTGGTCAGGAAATGAGCTGCTAGTATTTGTCTTAATCTGCATTTATTCTATTATTTTTGAAGTATATCCTTTGTTATCATATTTTCTAAAACCTAATGATATAGGATCTATGTTTTTAACTGCTGATGGTCTATATCGATTTTTATTACAAGCCATTATCGCTAAACCAGAGCTTATTGAAGCATCATGTTTAGTTCTTTTATTAATATCAAATCTTGCCCAATCTTCCAAGGTGCTTTGAAAATACATATCACCATATGAATCATTTATTAAACCAATGTAGGTTTCTATATATGATTCAATAGCTGCCGCGTGAGCTTGTTTAATATCTTCACTTGAATTAGGTATTCCACCAATTTCTCTCTCTGTCACGGATAATTTATTCCACAGTTTATCTGGTCTATTCATTGAAAACCCTCTATAACCTCTTCTTTTAAAATGATAAAGTAATCTAGGTTTATTATTTTCACAAAGTATTGGCATTCCATAAAACACACAAGCCATTAGAACATCTTCAAAAAATATCTCAGCCGTTTGCGGTCTTGATATATATTCTAAGAAAAATTGATTTGGTGGAGCGTCTTCCATGCTGAACTTAGTAAGTCCGTGTAAAGCTCCATTAGAACCTCTTCCGTCTACAGTTCCTGATATATCGTAACTATCACAACCAAAAGCTCCTATGTGTTCATTTCTAGGATATCTTACTCCACTCTTTATAATCACTTGATTTTGAAGGTTTTTAGGTGGAACCCAAGACACTTTAAATCTACCGTCTCTATTGGGGACGAAAATAACACTTGTATCTCTAATACCATTGTACCACTGAAATGACCCCTTAGTGATATTAGCAGCATTATTTATACCATCATTATAATCTATTTGTTGATAAATTTTCACTAAGTTAAATAAACTACCTTTTGTTTCATCTCTAAAAGCGTGAGCTTCTGTTCTAGGAAACTGACGATAAAACTCATTTAAACCATCTTGATCGTCTTTTAGTCCATCTGCTTCATTGTCCCAGTATTCTATAACACCTATTTTTATAGATATACCATCAATACCTATTGTAGGTTTTTTTGGAGTATCAAACACTGGATAACCATGCATATCTATATAACCCTCATAATTCCATTCCATAGGAATAAATAACGAATATAATCCAGATTTCGTTTGACCATTTCTATTTCTAACGGTAACATCTGAATTATTGTAAATATCTTTAAAATTTTGCCCACCTTTATCAAGTGCATTAGAAGTCGACCCCATCATACACTTACCAATAATTCTTCTACCTAATCTTAAACATGTCTTAGTTACCTTCCAGTTATTTTTAATGTTATCTGGTCTCTCCCATTTACCGCTTTCATCATGAGCTAATAGTTTTAGTTTTTCACCATCATAGCTATTATCTCCAGTATTTTTCCAATCTATAGTAGTATCTAATCCATCTAATTCTTCTAATTTCTCTCTAGAATCTAATTTTCTTCTAGTTAATTTAGAAGCTGGGATTCTATATGCCAATTCGGTTTTAGGACGATCCATACCATCTTGGATGGGTTTGAAAAAGAATGGATAGTTAACCGAGATGGGTACAACTTTATCCGTGAACATTTTCTTAGCATCTGCACCTGTTTTGGATAATACCCCAAATCTTGAATCGCTTGACATTGTGGCTTGATTAACAAGTTCTGCTGAAGCCATAAATGAAAATCCTGATCGTCTGTTTTTAAGGTAACACATTCCGTAACATCTAGTATCGGCTTTACAAGCTTCCCAGAAGTAAAAGAATAATTTGTTTGATTCTCTATAATCTGCTGATCCAACATCGATTTTTGACCACTGTAAATATGTGTAATGAGTACCAGTAATATAGTTAGGAACACCATTGTTATAGTACCAATATCCTTCTTCTCTTCTATTAAATTCTTCTTCGATATAATCAAACCATTGTTCTTTAAATTCTAATGGATACTCATCCCATTCAAAAGTACTTTTTATTCTATTTAGTTCTTTTGGGTATGGTTGTTTTTCCCAATATTGCTCTTCTTTTTTCTCACTTCTTTTAAACGCTTTGTTAACTGCTGGTAAAGCAATTCTGAGATTTTGAATTTCAATGATTTCTCCAATTTGTCCTGTTTTACTTATAACAATAAAGTCATAGTCAGGATTATAACCATACTCCCATTTCTTAAACCTATTGTTCTTTTTTAAGATCTTGGGATTAACTACGTCTTTGACTATTTTAAATAATGTTTGTTCATAACTCATTATTTAGAACGTTTTTCTGGTGAAATAGAATAAGATTTTTTTGGCTTAATATCTTTTTTAGATTTGTCTTCCAAAATTTTCTCTTCTTCCTCCATTCTGTTTAATATCTCAAAAGCATCAAATATAGCTAGTTTCTTTGTTGCTGCTGCATTCTTTAACCTATCAGCAGACACATCGTCTCCAGAGTCAACTATTGGCTCTTTAGCAACCTTTATTAATTCGTTAACTGCAACTTGCCCAGCTTGGATTATATTCTTTTTCGTTTCCTTCGTATTCATGCTTTACTACAATATTACTTGATTTCATACAATATAAACGCTGATTGTCTACTATAAATTCAAACTCTGAATGAGGTTTGAAAGTTACTAGCATCTCGTTTTTAATACCTATATTGTTTAGCTTTTTATTATCATACTTAATTATCCCTATATTAGGTTCTTCTAAATTTATATCAAACTTATTAGTGTTACATATAGGTTTAACAAAACACCTGTCTCCAAAAGTAATCCAATCTCCAGACTGTTTTTTATAAAGATATATTTGATCTAAAGAGCATAAATACATATCTTCGTTTAAATATGATCTACTATTCTTTTCTTTACCTCTCATATCATAAAACCTTCTGAAGACGTTGTGATGAATCATTATTTGATCACCAATACTAATATCTGTTTTAAACGCCTTAGGGAGCGCTAAAACAATCCCTATATTGTTAACTGACTTGAAACTTTCTACAC
>Ga0209128_1000145_pt1 | contig 48824 bp, 64 predicted proteins | sample ETNvirnome_6_100_FD_184072 | JGI IMG/M metagenome (GOLD analysis project Ga0209128, IMG submission 184072) | Marine viral communities from the Pacific Ocean - ETNP_6_100 (SPAdes) (version 2) | ecosystem: Environmental > Aquatic > Marine > Oceanic | place: Pacific Ocean | collected 2013-06-19
TGATTTGTTATTATACTTTAGTTATAGCCATATCCGAGCACAGCATCTTCCTTCGCACACTGGCTCCTACGGTGGCAAGTCTTTCCAACAGCTTCTTTAATGTTATCAAAGATATACGCACATTGTTCGTCAGTCATATCATTTAAGTGAGGCAACCATGAAAAATCCAACTGTTCGCCATCAACCTCCAAGCACTCAGTTGCATCATATTTTGCATATATGCTTAATTTGTCTGTAGGTTTTTTTAGCGGAATTTTCACAATTTTAAGCTCGTTGATATCAAACATCGCTAGCAGTTCTCTGGTTAGTTTTTCTGCCATCAGTGCCACGGCAATAACTAGCTATCTGTACGGTGTTTATGCCGTCTTTTGTTTAGCCGCACGCACAGCTGTGCCGTCGCAGCCTCCCGCACAGTCCGCTTAAGGTTTGGTATGCCATCAACAGAATCTAACTTTTCTTCTGAAAGCCAAGCATACCCCGTATTTTCGCATTCATCAAGTATGACTCTACCATGGTACTCGTTCGTTGTATAAAAAGCTACTTTGCCTCGTCTCTCAACAAATACAAGAGAGTCCTCGGGTACAAAAATGTTTGTTTCTTCAAACAATTCTCTGACCACACCATAACGTTCGCTCTCACCCTCGATTAAGTGACCACCGGGGCAGCTCCACTTACCCGGCATCCACTGCGACGTATGAGGGTTTCTAAGAAGTACCAATGCCTCATGACGGTTGTTGAATAATACCACACACACGCTATTTTCACTATCTTTCATACCTTTTCCGAATAAAGTAAGAATTTTCTAAAATAATTGTTTTATGCAAAAATGGGGGGAGCGGGGAATCATTCCTCGCAGCGGATCCCAAGCCAGCCTACCTTCAACCTGTTTCGCTATTCGCAGCTGGGGTTCGTTGTAGACATTGAACACCGTTTCTCTAACCGCTCTCCCTCATATAATATATATTCTATAAGAAATTTTAATAATTGTCAAGCTTTTTATTGTCGACTTTCGAAACTATTTCTAATTCTCTAACCGGCATCCAAACCGCTGAAGGCGGGTCACCCGTAACGTAATCTCCCGTTAGCCAAAAAACCTTCGCATGGTGGACGTTCCGTGTCCACTTATCAGACGTTTCTACAACCAACCCAAGACAATGCTGCGCCCTGGCTATTCTCACCAGATCTCCAACCTTAAGCTCTTCAAGCGCATTGGTTACCATGCCTCATCATCAGTCCTTTCCGATGTAACGCGATATATTTCTGGCTCTAAAACATCTAATAGCCAACGCATAGCGTCCATCCACCCTTCATGATAATCTTTGCGACTGTCTTCTTCGTCTTTCTTGGCTTCATGTCTTTGCATTTCTTCATCTGCGAACTCATACAGCTGCTCTATCCCTAGTTTCACGTCGCGATACCCCCTGTGTGATTACTCTACTTGATAAGTATTCGCTTTCACTAAAATACTCATAAAACACGCCCAGTTAGTATATCAATTCATTAACCCTCTTTTAAGCTCTTTTCGTAAGAAGTGTTATAAATCAAGGATGACAGCATTATTGTATATCGCTCACATAGATCGCTGCGGTTTCTTTTTTCAGCATCCTCAATTAAATCCTTCAAGCGCAACACCGCTCGCTCTGAGTTGACGAAAAACTCAATTGTCTTTCGTACCACATCAACAGACGATGTTATCATGGATTGGTTGCGACTCTCAAATGGAATTAACTTCCCATTGCCATTGTTAATTCTCAAGGATGTTACCACATGTGCGTCAGTACCACGACCTGTCCGACGTAGTTTTCTCAAATCAGCTTCGTCAACATTGACAGAAAACTCTTCCAAACAAAGGTTGGCTAATGAATGACAATCACCTACTAGCCCAGCAGTCAGCGCGTTAAACAACGCATCAACCAAACCCTTGCCGCTACCATCAATATTATAATCAATTTTCTTGTCTTCAAGATTTGTTATAACCAGTGCGCAGCATATACTGGTTTTTTTTCCGACCAAGTCTTCGTTGATGCCCAATTGATTAATCGTGAAGGAAAGATATTTCTTCTTCAGAACCTCGCGAGCCACTTCTTCATTTATTTCCCTTTTAACATCTTCCGGGGTGTGTCGTTTCATGTGTGTACTCACCTTTTTGTATCACTCTTTCAGATACCACAACTGATATATGCGCCAGTACAATGCCAGCTACGACATCAAGTACATAATGCTGTTTTAAAAATAACGTAGACAAGGAAATTAATACTGCCCATAGTAAATAGAACCCTCGCAAGCTCTTTTTCCTCTTGGCACAATCTGAATCTCTTATACAAAAATATAAAATCCAAGCTAATGCCACATGACCAGAGGGAAAAGTATTGCATGCAGCATCCAACTCCCTAGTAAGCTCAACTAACCACAGCGAGGCTGAAAAAAATGAAATAGGTTCTATTTCCTGCCGTGGGTAGTATGAAGGAAATATAAGGTGAAAGGCAGTAAGAACAACAACCGATAACGACAACGCAACAATTGTTTTAAAAAATACCTCTCTCCTCTGCATAGAAAAGATGGTTGTAGCTACAATCACCGGAATCAGCGTATGATATATCCATATAAATTCCGGTACAAACGGCACCACACCATCAAACGGCGACCAAAAGGAGTAGCTATGAATAACCAAAGCTTGAACTAAAAAATATAAAACACCAGCAACAAGAAGCCAAGCAAAAATATACTTCGCCTTTGTCTCCAGTGCCATGCGCACCCTCCCAAGGTAGACGAAGTGCGAATTAAATTACGCACCTCTATCTATAAGTAAGGTCTAGCTAGCCTAAACGAAGGTTTTAATTGCGACTTTCTGAAAAATTATTATCTTTTATTGGTCTGGATGAGATTTTTTCTTCTATAACAACTTTGATATTCTTTGAGATGCCACAGTCTTCAAAGATTTTGGTCACTTCTTCGTAAAGATCCGGACAATGTGCTGAAATTTTAAAATATTCCACAGGGGGGTGTCTCCTTATCAGCATTAAGTAGCACACCAAGAAGTTAATTCTAAAAAATCTCGTTAATTCTTAAGGAGTTCCACGCCACAATCAATTTTCCTGTAAGCTTAGCCACTCTACAATACTTTTTTCAATTCTGGTATTGTTGGAGAAAGAATTATATGATTAAAATCTTTTGAGTACCTTGAAACAATTCCTATTAACAACCCCTCATCATCAAAGATTGGAGAGCCAGAACTTCCTTCAACTGCCGGAAAATTAAAAACATTTTTTATATTATTTATATCTCCTAAAGCAACATTACCAGCATAAAACCCACGAAAACGATTAACCATATTATAAGAAAATAATCCAGTTGGCGCACCAATATTAAATATCTCTTCACCGGGGACAATTTTATTATGACGTAGTGATATTTTTTCTATTTCGCCATCGTAATGTTTAACCTTTAATAAACAAGTATCGCTTTTAAGATGATAGTTCTTAATTGTTGCTTCATATACTTCCATTTTGTTATTGTATATTTTTAATATATTTCTTTCTTTTCCGTGCTCACCGACTGAAATAAAATGCTCATGGCATAGGTGGCCCACTGTTAAAACAATGGCTACATTATTAACATCCTTATTTATAATGGTGCCTGAACCATGTATCTTCGTGAGGCGCTGCACATCGCACTTGTCTTCCTGACAGTCATCCACAAAAACAAATTCAACTTTTACTATATTTTTAGAATGAAATACATCATCTCTTTTATTTTCAAAGCTATCAGATTTAATGTGAGGTATACAAGAACTCGCAATCAATAAAATTAAAAATACTCGCCAGCTCTTAAAGAGTCTCAATCTCGCCTCTCTTTCTTGATGTTTCTAACTTGCTTGCTTAGCCGCTTAGTATCATTTTGCAAATCCTGCACTTGATGTTCAATTGAGTCTAGCCTAGCTTGCGTCGTATAATAGAGCCCTGCCAGCATACAGGCTGTTGATATAAGCATTACAAGTGTTTTTAAATCTAAATTAAGCTTCATCTATTATTGGCTTCATTCCGCCTTTTCCTCTTTTGACGCCTTCTCTGCATCTAAAGTTTTCTTGCTTTTCTTCTCGTCGGGTAGGAACTTCTCCATTCTAAACTTTAAGATTGGTTTGCCATTAATGGTGGGCTGCCCTAGCTCGTCTTCGCCCATCTCCTTGACCTCTATGCGCTTGTTTTTATACTTGCCACCCAAGATGATGTCGCCTACCTCAATGTCAAGGGCGATCGCTTCTTGCAATTGTTCTAGGCTAGTAACCCCCGCCTCAACAAACTCTGGAGTTTGCAGAATTTCTTCGGGGCTCATACCCATATCAATGTAAATATCCCACATCTTTCTCAACTGTTCTTTGGGAACCGGACCAGTATCTCGCACTGGTTCGTCTAGTGGCGCTGCGCCACCAGTGAAGCCTCCCCATTGAGCAGCCTCCTTTATATACTTTCTCCATTGTTCCATTAGGAGTTTCATACGAATTTACCTCTCCAGTTATTAAATAGTTCCTGCAAACTTCCTTGTTTCTGTATTTGTTGATATAATTTTTTTCGGAACTTGTTTAGTTCTTCAGGATTATCCTTCAACACCTCGCCGTAGTCTTTCACCACGCTAGATATCTCTGGATATTTATCCAGGTCAACGGGCGTCATTTTTCGTATGGCATCAAGCGCCTCTTCAGTGCTATATTTATCAAGCAACTGTTCTGCTGCTTCGTGAGCATAGGCGTCAATTTCGCCATGGCGGGTTAAATATGTTTCGCGAGCGGGGCCTTCTTGGTCAACCGGCTCTTTACCACACGTCTTGCGGTACTCTTCCGGATCGCCAATTGGTGTCTGTTTTGGGTCGCATACCATCTCTTCATACGCATCCATATCCGAAAGCCCTTTTGCAGCTGCCTGTTTCTTAAGCTGGTAATAATGAACCAACTCGTGATTGAGGGTCGTAGAAACTTTCTTCACCAGCTCACCTGAATTAAACTCTTCAAAGTCAAAGTCTTCTGATATCGGTCTGAACTCTAACCAAACAACGTGCTGACCACCTAACTCTTCATATGGTCCTCTGTATTGACCTCGCATCATCCAATTATTCGGATAACCACCGTGGGGGTCATCAGGACCAAGAACATACGCCTCGTCGCCAGCAGAAACACTGAAATACAAATCAGTTTTAAGTTGCTGCGCGACTTTGTTAAGGCTGTTCTGTAAAATCTCAGTCGCAGGGGTGCCCATCAAGTTATCTAGACCATCGCTTTTCTCGTCAACCTCGCTAGGCTCATTTGGATGATCCCAAAACTTGGAATCGGCAATTGCTTTCGCGAAACCACTTTTTGCTTCATTAGGCACGACTGAAACCTCATTTATAAATCCGCGCCAGCTTTCCATTAGAAGCCTCACAATGATAGCCCCGCATCAATTGCTCTCATTCTGGCGGTAGCCGGTCCCAGAGTCTGTGCAATAAAATCAAGACCGCCGACGAGAGGACCAACCCATCCGAGATAGGATTTCACATCCGTAATCTTGTCTGCGATTTTGTCATACAAGCCCTGCCCAAAAAACTGAACAAACTTTTCTTGTAAAAACTCCACAAGTTCGTCCTCAACCTTGCCATTTATTGCATCTTGAAGCAAGCCTTTGACCTTCTCATAAGAGAATTTTAACAAAAGCGCGAGTGTGCAGCCAACCATTGCTTTCTTCCAACTAGCGCTCATACCAACATATTTCTGAAGAAACCCTTCGAAGCGTTCTGAAATTTTTTCAATGAACCCTGCAAGCTTGCCGCCCGCAGCCTTCATCTTATTAAACGCCTTACGAAAAAGCCGCCCGTGAGGCTTGATAACAGTTTTGTACAATGCAGCGAGGAACCATTTGATGTTGCCACCGTCCTTCAAGATTTGAGCTAAAGTCCAGAGCAAATCTTTAATCTTTCCCGCTGATTTTTTAGCAGCCGAGGCAAGACTACCAATAAACGACTCATAAAGGATGTGTTCTCGAAGAACTTGTCCTCTTACTTCTTCGGTCAGTTGCGCCTGACCGGACTCATCCAGTGGGAGGGCGATACCAAGAATATTGGTAATATATTCATAGTCTTCGAATAGCTCTTCTTTCTTGACGTAACCGCGCCAGTTTTCCATTAGAAGTTTCATGCCCCTTCTCCATCCGTATCATATGTTTTGGTCTCACCGCGCCAAAGCGACTCAATTGGAATATCGTATTTTGATAGCAGCTGCTTCACCTCAAAACGTGGAATCTTAGGGCTAATAAAAATTAATTTAACAATCGCACTTGGGCTAACAACCGGAACAGATTCGTCCTTTGACATAACACGAATTTCCTTTTCGCGGTCGTCTCCCCAGTAATCAGTGGGAATAAATTTATAGTTGTCGCCCATCCTTGTCGTGTCCAAAACAAGAATTAAATTTCCGAAGTCTCCACCAGCCAAGGCGTCAAGACTGGAAGCGGTAGAAATCCCTGCTTGTCCTACGTTTCCTTGAAACTTTGATTCACCCTGGCCAAGACCAGAATTCATAATATTGGTTAGTCTTGTTGGAGCCGTGGCGTGATAGAGAAGACCGGGAGGGGATACTTCCCCCTCTTCTCTCAAATAACCGCGCCAATTTTCCATTAACTGTTTCATACCAGCTGTGCCTTCAACTTTATATTTGGATATATCTTCTTAAGCGCTTGAACTGCGGCAACGTTCTTAGCGGAGTCGTCAAGAAAAAAGATATCATTATAACCCTCTTCAATCTTCTGTCCAATCCAGTCTGCTTTTGTTTGCGGGTCTGACGAATTCAACGTCACAAGCTCCAACTCAGAGATATCAATACCAATATCCTCCAAAAACTCCGTGATTGCTCCGCGAGCGGCCTTTGCTCGGGCTGTAAGAATCACCGTCTTTCTGCCATCCGTACCGGCGCTAAGCACACGACGAAGAATATCTGTGTATTCTTTAATTTCGCGAGGGTTTATCAAGGTGCCGAATTGGTCAAAATTAAACTTGTCACCCGCTTGTGGCTTATAAATCGCCCACTCCCCCGGCGTTTGTTCAACAACGTCACCGCTGGCTTTATGCAAAATAATCTTTGCGTCGGTCTGAACCAAAGTGTCGTCAAAATCAAAAACACGAAGCTTTGATTCGTTTAAATACCCGTGCCATTTTTCAAGTAGGAGTTTCATTTATCGTCTCTATTCAGTTTTTCGTTAAAGACAAGCCCTAGCACACACATACTGCCCGAAGCTAATGCAAGCCACATGCCTGTAGAGTTTTCCATTGATATTGACGAGAAAAAAAAGCTTGTATTAAGACCGATACAGATAAAAAGAATTTCTCTCATATATGGTACTTTCATAGGTTATCTCCTTATGCTGCGTGATAAGTGCATGCAACCAACTTAGTAGTAGTAGATTCCGCACTCCAATCAACTGTTTCACTGGCTTTCGCCACAGTATAATTATACAACATATCGCCGCTTTGTTTCATACCATAGCCCTCAGTATTAGAAGAGCAAATGTAATCACCAATTTCAATATTGCCACCCTCATCACAGACAAGGATATGACCATCGCCTAAAGAATAAATTAAATGAAGATTTTCTTCTGGCTGAAGGACTGATGGGTGTCGACCAGAGTAAACCCCAAGAGCAGCCTTATCATTTGCTTGAGTTGTTTTTTCCACAACATACTCAACATGGCGGTGACTAGATATGGTCGACACAATCTTTAACAACGTGCCATACACATAGCCCGTTTCGTTGTCCTCTTCTGGGATTGAACAATGGTGTCCCCCCGTGAAAGTATTATAACTAACAGTACCATCGCTAAACGTAATACTGCCTTGGGACGTCCCAGATCCATTTTGAAACAACATTGCCACCCCAGTGCCAGTCCCCCCCTCGCCGCATTTAATGGAAATACCGGCAGCATTCGCATGCGCTCCAACATTCGTCACTTCTAGGGCATATCCTGAAGCGTGTTGACAAGACATCTTAGCATAGCCGCCATATTGGCTAGCTCCGTCATCGTATAAGGCTAGCGCTGGACTTGCCGTTGAGTCAATGGATGACCCATTTGAAATGATATAAGGAGTTCCTGACTCGCTTGTGTCAACACCCATTATCCACTTCGTCGTGCTAGCCTGGTCGAATGCAATCATCGGGTCAGTATCGGTAGTTGCATTATCAATTTTAAATTTCGTGCCGCCACCAGATGAACTAGAAAGGACCATGACTCCATATCCTGGGATAATTTTAAGAGGCTTGACATATTGCGACTCATCGGCCTGAATGAACCTTGTATTATTATTAGCGCCAGTGCCCCTCAATAGCAGGTTGCACCCATAAGACGCTGAAGTGTAACCGCCAGAGCTAGTCAGATGACCGTTGTGCGCAATTGTAAGCTGACCCTGTATCTGTGCTACCGATTTTACTGCCGCTTCGCCAATGGCTACCGAACCAAACGATGAAGCATCAAAAACTGGACCGGGAACAAAAATTCCATTATCTGCCCTACCTTGTTGCCCATCAAGGAGCAAGGCCCAGCCCCCCGCCATGTGGTCAGCCGAACCAGTTACCTTTACCGAGCCTGTACTTTCTAAAACACCTGTGAGTGAAATTATATCATTGGCTGCATCACCAAGGTAACTTGAACCAGTAACTTCTAAAGTGGTGCCAATATCCGCACCGTCGCCGTATTCTGATGCCATATCTAAATTTTCCTCATCTGAATATTGTCTCTTTTGACGTTCTCAAAAGAATGGGGATGAATGACTTCTTTAATTTTAAAAGACGATTAAACCTAACTCTTTCGCGAGCATCGGTATACAGCGCTGTTGGTTTATTAATCTCGCCATCAATTAATTGCTCGCTGAAATCATAAAATTTTGCCTTAGTGGTGCTCTTGGCACTGGCAACTTGGCCAAAAGACAATACCACCAACCAGAAAACAATCATCGCTGTGATATACAACGCAAACACCGTGGCATCTTTTTTTTTAATCCCCTTACTTATCATTCATAGCACTCCAACTTCTAAAGCGGTTTAAGATTTCTTTCATTCCTGCGGCTAGCTCTTTCTCGGATTCTTCTGATTCGCGCTCTGCCTCATCTTCTTCTCTTTCCGCTTCTACTTCCGCTTGGGCCTCTTTGTCTGCCTCTTCTCTTTCTTTGTCTTTTTCTGCTTGTTCTTCTTCTTCTTTGGACTCTTCTTCCTCTTCGGCCTCATCTTCAGCTTCTTCTTCGGCTCCCTCTTCTTCTTCGGCACCAGCAGTCTGCTCAAGAGCATCGCTAGCAGCTGCATGCGCAGCTTGAAACTCTTGGCTTAGTTTGCTGGCTTCTTGACTAGCAGCTGCGGCATCTGTTTGCGCAGCGGCTTTGTTTTCGGCGGCATCCGCAGCTGCTTCCTGAGAGCTTGCAAATTCATCATCAAGCTTAGAAAATTCTTCAGCGGCTTTATTTAACTCAGCATTCGCCTTTGCAAACCCTGCCTGAAGCTTTGCCATCTCTTCTTCGGCCTTCGCTGCTTTTTTCGAAGCATCCCCGATTCTCTCTGCTGCGCCTGCGGCAGCTTCCTCTGCTTTGGCTCTTTTCTCTTGTGCGTCTGCAACACCCCGCAATGCGTCTTCCTTCGCTTTGCCAACCTTTTCCGCAGTTTTTCTTATCTTGGTTGCTCCGTCGCGAGCACCAATTGCAGCCTTATGAGCTTCAGAACGATCGCTAGACAACTTCCCAACCGTATCAGCGACCTTCTGCTCTGCTTCAGCCGCATCAGCTAAAGCAGATAGTGCATCGGCTCGCGACTCCTGTGCGTCTTTTGCCTTGTCATGAAGGTCTGATAGTTCTGTATTGGCTTTTATACCGGCTTCGGTTGCTTTTTTAGTGGCGTCACCAGCTTCAGATATGTATTCTTTCCACTTCCGATGGGCCGCTTCTACTAATAATCTTCGCATTGTCACTTCCTATCCGTAAAAATAATCGTAAAACTCTTCTTTGAGAAATCCCTCTACCAAACCCTTGAACTTTGAATCCCAGGCCGCGTTGGCGGGGTCAGTACCGCGCTCAATCTCTGCTAACGCCTCTCGCGCAGCTTCTTGAACTGCAACTATAAAATCAATGTATTCTTGATTCTTATCCTGCGCCGCTTCATCAGAAAAATCTTCGCCTGACCACTCGTTTAAGCGGTTAACCTCTTCCACAATCATTTTTCTAAGCTTGTTTCTATCAAATTTCATAGTATACGCTCCTGTTGCTGATATAAATAGTTTCAGGCTCATCAAAACACTAAAAAAGGGGTGCCCATGGGCACCCCTTTAAAACACGACATTAGTTAGAATTAAGCTTTACTTAATCTTAACTTCTACCGACTTCGCTTCCGGTCGGACTGGCACCACGATTCGGAGAAGGCCATTCTCAAAATCAGCAGAAGCCGCTGACAGGTCAAGATTGTTGTCATAGTTGACATAGGTCTTCTCAAAGCTTCTCCGAGCAATACGACGGTTAGGCTCCTCTTCCTTTTCGGAAGTGCCTGCCCGCACTGTAATACTGCGCTTTTCTGGCTTTACTTCAACCGCAAGGTCTTTTTTAGAAAAGCCAGCCAACGCGAACTCTATTACAGTTTCCCCTACCTCAGAGCGGTAAATGTCCGCAACAGGGTAACCCTGTGTAGATTGCCGCAGTAAGTTTGGAAACGAATCATTATTATTAAAAAGGCTACCAAACACATCATCAAAAACGCTTCGTCCGAGAAGGCTCGGATGCGAACGAGGATGGCCGTGCACCAAAGTTGTTAGTGAATTACTCATTGTTATTTTCTCCTTTTAAAGCAAGTAATATTACCTCTGAGACACCACTATAGCTATCTCATTGGTTATATACAGTATAATCACCATTGAGGCAAAAGTCAAGTATTTTTTTAATTAATTACCATACTCAGGCCATATTTACTCATCAAGAACTCACATTCTTCCATCATGGGAATGTAGTGTTTAAGAAGTAGTGCGTCCTTCTGGAAAAAAACATAGCCATCCTCGCGATGTCTATCTTCTGGTATTGGGTATTCCGAAACTCTATCCATCAAAGCAATAAACCTATCAAGCACCATTACATACCTGCAAAGGTCTCCTATAAGATCGGGTGGGTTTTTCATATACAGGTCTGGAGCAGTATAATCGTGCAGATGATAAATCGCCACCTGTTTGTCCTCTTTGGCAGCCATAAGATATTTTTTATGTATGTCAACATCAAGAAAATAAACCGCTTCTTTTTTGTTTTTAGAATCTTTATCACTCATGATACACCATATCCAGCTCCCCAAAAGTGTTTGTTTTTTTGGTGTTCCGTGGAAAGCAACATCTCAAAATAAGGCTTGCCGTCTTCACCTCTTTTAAGAGTATGGCGGATAAGAACTAAAGTGCCATATAAAGGTTTTGGCGAGCGACGTCCAAATTTCTTCCGATGCGGTGGCGTGTTTAAATAATTAACACAAGCCCAGGCGATTTCCTCCAGGGGGGTTTCGTTTTCTATATAAGGGTCAAAATCTCCATCTACATAGGCTAATACAGCATATCGCTTTTTCGGTATTGAACTCCAACGTGAATTACTATAAGAACCACATTTTTTGCTGTTTGGATTCCACTGTGGCAGCGTAGAGCCGTATACAGACGTTTTCCGAAAAGCACATTCAATCTTCTGTGATGTTATCGGTTCCCTCACCACGGCCTTCTTCTTTCTCTTCGCCATTTAAGTATTCCTCTAAATCTGTATACCCGCCAACAAACATCTCTTGATTCCCCGTTATCTCAAATATAATCGGAACGGTTTTCCACTGGCACATCTCTTTTAATTCGTCTAAGGCTTCCGGGGCACCATCCATATGCGTTATAACGTGAGCCAGGTCGCGCTCTTCTAATAGCTTTTTAGCTCCAGTGCAATGTTTACATCGCTTTTTAACAAACATGTGAAAATACATTGAATTCATTTTACCCCTTTAATACTGTTTTTTGTTGCGCTTTTACTTCATCAATCTTTTTCTGAACAAGCTCTGGACCCCCGACCACTGTCACATCTAGCCCAGACTGACCACGATTAATATAAAGCTTAGTAAATTCCTGCCTTGAATCTAAATTTTCTGGCAGCAAACCCTCATCTAGCCGATTACTCATCAGTTCATCCGACCGCATGCAAACAACATGCTCTGGGTTGATGAAGATAGTTCTTAAAGAAAAAGATTGTTTTGAAGCAGCTATGCCCCTGTGTGAAACATTCTTTTGTTGAAACACTTCTACAAGTCTAATATTCACGGTCGTTCCCCCTTTAAAGGATATACATCATTATATGGTACACGCCAATTTTCTCCCTCGTATAAGACACTATAGTATTGCTCGCAATGATGCTCACCCACAAGCAAAACATGAGACGGTTTTGGCACCACCTTGTATCTGGTAACCGCGTCCCCCTCGCTTAGCTGATATAACTTTACACCGGCAGGCAGATATACCAGTGCCCCTTTCATATGTTTATTCATTCCTATTCCTGTTCTATAGCCGCCTGCACTTCTTCCTCTCTCATGTCTTCTAGAGCCAGCTCAGCTTGAGTTGCTTGATAGTTCGCCAGTAAAGTCACACAATCTTCCAAGCGAAGGTCGGCAGCCATTAGCTTTACTCTTGTTTCGTTAATGACATTTAAAGTGGCAGCAATATTCCCATCATCAGATAAATACCTAGCAGTTTCCTCCAATGGGACAGATAAGCTATCTAAACCAGACGCCGCGTCATCTATAAGGGATGATATACGTGCTGGTACTTCATTTAGCTCTACAGTAAAAGATATTCTTACTCTCGTTGGCTCGTCTGACATGTTGATCCCTATTTCTTCTTAAGTTCACGCTCTTCAACTAGAAGAGTGGTTGGAGAACCAATTGGGAGCACACTGTAAATCTTTGTTCCCTTCGCAGCTCTAGAAACTGGCGCAGCATTAACTTCAATAACCACCACATGCTTATCGCGGATAGCACGGTTAGCGGTGGCACGACCTTTAACCATCGCCCCTTTTGCGAACTTGGGTTCAGCATACGTGGCAGCTAGAACCTTCTTGGCGTAATTGTTTTCACACATCTTTCGCCACTGTCGCTCGGTGGGCACAAAAGCGGAATCATTAAGAATCTTTTGAGATAGGTCACGAAAATAGGGGGTTTGAATGTAATACCCAGCGCAAATTTTTGCTACATCGCGCTTTTCCTCGGTGTATGCACCAACCCACGCTTTACGCGCAGCAGTTTCAACAGCAGAATGCCGATTCTCAACTTTCTCAAACGCCTCATACTGACGACCGGTCAAGCCTTCATACTTTTCAAATGCGTCAGCGAGAGACTGAAGAAAACCCTTAGTGTTTTGAGGCACTTCGGTATTTTCAATAAGCGCTTCCAACCGTGCGGGAATATTATTGCCCGTAACTCTTTCCACCGGAGTGTGACGCTGTTGGTACATTCTGTAATAACCCATATTTTCCTCTCAACCACCTTACATATTGATCTCAACACATTTGGCTAAATAAGTCAAGGAAAAAATCCTTTTATTTATTTTCTCTTCCCAGACACTCTATAAATATATAGGATTTAGACACAGAAGTCAAGTCTTTTATCCAGAAAATGCTCTGAATATGACTGCAACAATGCCCGCGACGGTTGAACCAATAATCATCCATTGAATCTTTTTTACGCTAGCAACAGTTTCCTCAACTTTCGCAATGCGAATATCACCATCTTTAATGATTTCTCGTTCCAACTCTCTTATGCGAGAGTAAATTCCCTCGTCTGGGTGGTAAATGGCGTCCTTGAGTTTAGCTATGTTTTCGGCCAGTTCCTTGTGCGAAGCAATCAATTGCTCAATTTTATTTGAGAGGTCAAGCAAGCAAGTGCTTATATTCGAATCGGCCCCTAATTGGGGTGGATTATTATTCGCAGGCGGCATAGAAACATATTACCTCTTTGTGGCTGTAGTAATTAGTTAGAGGGGGAAGCTTCTGTCGCGATAATAGCACAATTTGTCGTAATAAGTGACGACGAGACCGACACCGCATTACGAAGCGCTGCAATCGTTACCCTTACTGGATCTATAATACCAGCAGCGTACATGTCTACAAGTTGACCAGTAGTAAAATCAATACCGGCTGCCGGTTCTCCCTCAGAAGCCAATGCCGCTCGCACTGTTTTTTCCGCAATATCTGGAGACAAGCCAGCATTTGAAGCCATCTGTCTTAACGGCGAAGACAAAGCCCCAATTATTAACCGCACACCAACACCCTGTTCTGGGTTGCTTACTTCTATATTAATATTATTTGCTGCCTTCAACAAAGCAGCGCCTCCACCGGACACTATACCATCTAAGCGGGCAGCGCGAACAGACTCTAGAGCATCTTCAAGCCTATGTTTCTTTTCAATCATTTCAACTTCGGTGGCTGCGCCAACGCGAATGATTGCAATCCCGCTAGCCAATCTTGTAATTCTTTCCTGAATTCTCTCGCATTCATAAATCTCTTCTGTCTGCTCCAGCTCTTGTTTCAATGCTTCAATCTTGGTATCAACATCATCAGGGTCACCGCTGCCGCCGACGACAGTCGTATTATATTTTGTGATATCAACTGTTTTAACATCACCCAGGTGTTCTAAAGTTACATCACGAAGCTTGATTCCGGCCTCGCGACTAACAAAGGTGGCTCCCGATGACAGCGCCAAGTCCTTGAGAATGGCTCGTCGTTCGTTTCCGTATCTAGGGGCCTTTACAGCAGCGACCTTAAGGGTGCCACGTACAGCGTTCATAATAAGAGCAGCTAATGCTTGCCCTTCAATATCCTCTGCCACAACAACAAGTGGTCGTCCTTCCCGTGCAACAATCTCAAGCACTGGCATCATCTCGTCTACAGCTGAAATTTTATAATCAGTAACCATCAACAATGTATCATTATAGTGTACAGCACCGCGACGGGCATCAGTTATAAACTGCGGCGATAGATATCCGCCATCAAAGCGGAAGCCTTCTTCTACATCAAGGCTAGTCTCTACCGACCGCGCTTCTTCAATTGTGATAGCACCATCCTTTCCAGCTTGGTCAACAGCTGTTGCAATCAAATTGCCAATGACCTCATCTCCGTTAGCAGAAATCTTGGCAATCTGAGCAATATCCTCAACACTTGTAATTGGCTGAGCAAGTTCTTTTAATTGCTCAATGACCGACTCAGAAGCCGCATCCATACCTCGTTTAAGCTCCACAGGAGACACACCGGCAGCTAAGTGCTTTTGAGCGCGAATTAGCATGTCTCGCGCCAGCACTGTTGCCGTTGTAGTGCCGTCGCCCGCTACAATGTTGGTCTGTGCTGACGCCTGCTTTAATATCTGTGCAGCTGCGTTTTCAACAGGGTCATCCAAATCTACAAAGTCTGCGACTGTCACCCCGTCCTTTGTGATGATAGGGTTGACGCCTTGCTTGTGAAGGATTACATTGCGGCCTCTCGGGCCTAGTGTACTAGCCACGTTATCTGCTAGCTTGTTGATACCGCTCAAAAGCTTTTCTTGAAGCTTTGAATCGGAACTATAAACTTTACTCACCATTGCCTCGCTTGTTGGTAGGTATATTATAAATTAGCGTTAGGAAATGTTTAAGACTTATTTCTTCGCAGTATAAGTTAACTCGTCGTCAGCAGTTTTTTGTACCACTTTCGCCATTTTCTTTAAGGCTGGTCCTTTTTCAATTGTTATGAGAGGGGCACCAGTCCGGTGCAGCGGTCGCACACGGAATAGTTCTTCTTTTGTACCTTTCTCTTCGTCTATTTGATTGAAGTATAAATAAACCACATCCTTCACGGTACCAGTGCGCTCTGCCTTAATATCAAGACCGGCTCCCGATATTTTAGAAAAATCAAATTGCTTGTAAAAATCTTCGGTGGTTGTATCAAATTGTACTAGCTTCAATCCCGTGTCAGTTTCAAGCTGCGCGGCGTTTCTAATTCTATCGAATAATGCCTCTATGAATTTTTCTTTTTGTTCACCAGACGAATTGTTTATAATTCTGTCTGCTTTTGCAAAATATGAAAGGACTATGCCATTCAAGAGTTGTCTATATTCATCGGAAGCAGTATCTTTCCCGCCCACTTTTTTAGTGCGTGTGGTTTTGTCGTATTCCGCTCTGAAGGAGTCAATAATCTGTGTCGCTTGTGCTTCATCTTTCACAGCCATCAATTTATCAGGGTTTTCTGGATTGGGCACGTATATGGTGTCAAGTTCGCCAAAGATAGATGTTAACATTTCTAATGCGCCCTCTGCTCTGGTTGCGCCTTTGTGACCCAACATTTCACTAGCACCTTTGAGTGAAAGGCGCGCAAGCTTCACAAGCGTTTTGTCGTCAGGGTCGGCTTGACCAAATGGGCAGTTTGCAGTAGGGCGACATGTCATCTCTACATCAACCTTTGTGCCCTTTTGGTTATCGGTACCGATTGCTCCAATTTTAATAGTATTGTCAGAATCGTTGATAAACCATCCTAACTTTTCTTCGTCTGACTCTTCGCCGGGTATGCTACCGATGGCAAATGCTATCGCCTCTCTGTTTGCATAATTGCACGCGCCTTGAAAATATTTCTCAATCTTGCCTTGGGGGTCGCCATCGGCTGAAGCCACCCATGGCCCAAGCACTCCCAATTTGGGCATAAAACCTTTCAAGCTAAATTCTCTTAGTTGAACGTCCATAACTATAGTGTCTGTCGCGCCATTGTCTAGATTTTTTATCTGCCCTGTCCACCCTACACTGGTATCTGACCACTTCGCTGCTCCTGTAAATTCAGGTGATTGTAACCACTGACGGACTTTTTCTACAGTTGCCTTTCCCGGTACGCTATTTAAATCTCCCTCGATTTCCGGGTCGGTCGCCGGAAGGTTTTTAAACCTATACGCTACCGCCGCAGCAAGAAGCGCTTCTGCTATTTCGCCCCTGTTTGGCGGCTTTTTCTTTGTACCCTTTTTTGGAGCTAAATATACTCCAACCTTTGCGGACCCGCCTTCTTCGACAGTAACCTGATCATTAAGATAAAACAGAGCCGACTTAAGGTACCCCCAAGATGCTCTTGTCTTGCCAAGGGTCCATATCTTATCCCCCTTTACAACACGAACTTTTGCCAACTCGGAATCATTGGACAGCGCCTCCGTGATAACGTTCCACATTTTTTCTCTTAGGCGCGGAGCGTCAGGGTCAGGAGATTCTACATCTGGTACTTCCACATAGACAAAAAATACCTGTTTATTTCCTTCATGCTTTGGAGTGATAGTGGCATCTGAAAGGTCGGCTGATGGGTCGTATCCTTCAATTGGGTTTTTACCATAATATGCGCCCATAGCCGTCACGACCAGTTTTTTAACGTAATCCGCAACTACTTCTGGTGTCTTCGTGTCCCGATTAACTTCTTCATCCTCTCCAAGCACTATCTCACGAACCACCTCAACAAGATAAGCCTTCAGGTGTTCCAAGTCGTTCTCTCGGAACACATTAATTTTTTTACCCACTGTATAATCCTCGCAAACTTTTGTAATAATTAGTTTGCTTCTTTGTTAATCTCTTCCAGTGTCTTGCTGAGATCAAGGTTCGCAGTGTCCCACTTATTACGAGTCAAGTGGAAATGATTTACCACCCCTCGGAACTTTGCTTTCACAGACGGAGAATGAACCTTCATAAGTGTATTTCCATCCTCGTCTCGCGGGCACTCAATTGGAATATCATAGTGGTTGCACAGTACCTTGACCAATGCCTTATATGCTTCAACTTGTACAGGATAGAAACCAAGGCATTCCTTGACAATCCCGCTATGTACGCGGATATCAGTAAGCACCGGGCGATTGCCAAAACCCTTCATGCGATAATATTTCTGGTATTTCAAATATATCGCATTGCTAATATCAATACCAATACTAGCACGATTAACTTTACGGTTCCCCGCATGCCAGCCTTCATGAACCGTGTCTAACATCTGATAGATAGTCCCATCGTTGTCAATCACAAAATGACTTGAGATACCTTTCTTCTCCAATACGCGATAACATGATTTAGCCGAAAGGCATACATCAAAATGTGTCACAATCATTGATGGTTTCTCTACACCCATTCTCTCTGCCCTATAGCAATCCGGTGGCAACGCCATCGCATCAGGATGACGAATATTAATCACCTTATCCCAATCAACTGCAACCCTTTGACCTTCACAAATAATATAATTTACTTCGTCGTCACAAAAGCTAGCTAACTGATGTTTGGCCAGCTCAGCGCTGGCCTCTCTCTCTGTAACAAGGCGTCTGAAGGTCATTGGGCCACATAGCCCGTCCGTTGGAAGGCCATATTTAGCTTGGAACTCTTTGATTTTATCAACCAACTCCTCATCAAAGCCATCCTCCCCAAACCAGCCTGGAAGCCACCCAAGCCTTGTCGCGCTAGATCTATTATAAAAAATCTTATTCTGAATACTCATAATCTCACTCTAAAATATTTCATCTGCAACCCCAAGCTCAACAGCCTGCTTTGCAGTTAAATAAACATTTACGCCCCTATCAATTAGTTTTTTAATATATTTTACGGTCATGTCTGTTTCTTTTGCCAGCGCTTTAATATATTGTTCCTGCGTCCACCTTACTTCTTCCAATTCGTTTTCCAGACTGCTAATTTGCCCGACATGTCCAGATGCGACACCGTGAAGCATAACCCTACAATTAGCACCAATGCGACGACGGCCTTCAGTGCCAGCAGCTAATAGCAATACACCCGCTGACATTACCTTACCAAGCCCGGTAGTAACAATATCACAACCATCATCGCGAACCAGGCGCATAGTATCATATACTGCAAACATCTCCGCAGCGCTGCCACCCTGCGTTGAAATAATCATTTCAATGGGCTCTTTCTCGTCTTCAGGGTCGTCTTTCGCCATACTACCCAATATTCGTAGGGCGCATGCGATTTCTGCACACTTCTCTTCCTCAATCTCGCCAAATAAGTGAAGCAGCCTACGCGGCTTGAATGACTTGTCTTCTGCTTCTTCTTGTAGAGACATAATGGACGCCAGGAACTTTTCTGCGTTCTCTTCCTGTTCAACTTCTATCTCCTGTGCGACGTCCTCTACTTCCGCTTCGGCCTCTTTTTTCTTTCTAGGTTTTTTAGCTGCAAGTTTTGAATTCAAATTATTTCCTTTTACGTTTGCGGCCACTCTTCTCACGAAAATCCACACCAAGTTTAATTGGCTTAGGCTTCCCTTTACTATTCAATTCTACCAACTTATATGGAAATTGTTTAGCCCATTTTAACCATTCTTTCTGAGTTTTGAATCCTCTGCTGAAGATAAGAATTTTATACTCAGTCTCGGGATTCCATCCAAAGCCAGCATTTCGCCAATCAGCACATGTCGCAGCCACATTTTTCACAGAGCGGCCACCTACGTTATTAACCTGAAGACGGTACTGATATATGCCATTACTATCAAGATCGCACCACGCTGTCGCTTCCACTTTTTTCTCCATCGCTTGAGCCTCTTTCTTCATTCTACCTACAGACTAACATAATATCTTAGTTCTTGCAAGGAAAATTTTACCTTTGTGGGGCCTTTTATATTCTAATAACGATGAAATTAGTTAAAAAGCTATTGTATAACCTATAGTTCGTTGGCTAAGACTTCGCGAATCGCGACTAAAAGATCGTCATAGTCTAAAGATTCTTCTTGGGTCAGGCCACGTCTTGGCCCGGTTTTCCCGGTCATATCGCGAACTGTTGAGCCACCAAGTTCTTTTTTTCCACGAATCGCTTGCTGCAAGTAAGGCGCGTCTTGGCTAGCCCCCGCCACTTTCTCTACATCTCCAGTCTTCGCCTTTCTTGCGATTACAGATGCACCACCCAAAGAACTAAGATGTTCAGCTGCCGCAAGAATAGCTTCATCGGCTTGGAATTCTGGATTCGCCATAGCAATAACAAGGTCATTCATATTTTGGCCCAGTTTGCCACCAGACTTCTTTACCAAAGAGCGCATACCCTTAAGCAACGCTTGCCCTGCTGGATTCTCTACTGGTGTGCTCACCCACGTTGCAAGAGTTTTTATTGCTTCTTCCATCGTTGCCTTTTCTTTCTTAAGGGCGTCAGGATTCTTTTCTGGGTTCAAATCATCTGGAAGCATCTCAGGTGTGATTACCGTTGGCTTATCCAAAAGTTCGCCAGTACCCAAGTTAAAAATGTTATTATAAATTTCACTAGAGAGCATTGTCACGTTATCCATACTTTCTAGCGCGTTGTAATACCCATTGTGTTGTACAACATCTTTTTGATATTTTTGTGAAATATCAGTCGTTCTTGTCTTGCCAACCGTTCGCTTGCGCTTGACGTCACGTTCAACCGATGCTTCAGTCGGCACATTAATCATAAATACAGCAACGTCATAACCTAGTTTAGATATAGCTTGTATCCTTTTCGCCATCTTCTGTACTTTTTCACCTGTGGTGTCAAAAACAAGCGGATTGGCAATTGAAATTAGATTTGCCACATGTGCTCGTTCTGCGCCTTGCAAAATATTTCGCGACTTCTGTTGAAGTGTTTCTAATTCTGCATCGCCCCCCTCTTCCGAATTCGCAAACTTCATACTGATACCGAATACGGGAAAAACCTCTTCAATCCGTTCATCTGGATTTGAAACCTGAAAATCTTTTGGAATATTTAACAAGTATTCGCTCACATGTCCTTTTCCTGCGCCAGCTGGTCCGAAAATATAAATTGCCTTAAACGGGTATTTATTCTTTAGAATAGACGCTTCATCTAAGAACTCTGGGCGCTCCAACAGGTGAGAATATGATTCGCTTAACATCACCTCCTTGATCATATCTCTAAGTCTTTCAAAACTAAGCTTGCTCATTGGCCGCGCCCTCCGCTCTTAAGTGTTTATTAAGCAACTTCATCGCGCCGTCCCAATCGTCAAAGACAAACGCCCCACGTACTGATTTCGGTACTAGGTGCTTAAATTTCAAAATCAAAGTATATTTCCAATTATCAATAGTTTCTTTATCTATATCTTTAATTAGTTGTATTTCCTTCTCTTTCACCCCCGATTCTCGTAATTGTTCATATTTTAATGTCTGTATAAAAGCAACATCGTGTAATATTGTAACACACAGGCGCAATACGTGCATACTGGTTTCAGCCGTAAAATTGATTAGCTGCCCATAGTGGTACAACTTACTCATAATTTGGAAGGTAAGCACCCCTCCAAAAAACCACAAAGCCTCTGTCATTTTTGTACTCCTAGTATAGTCTTAATCTCAAAAATTTCTGGCGGCAAATATTTATCGTTTTCAATATTTTCAACCGCTTTAAGGATACGGTTGGTGATAAACCTTTTAAAAGGAAACATCCAATAATAAGCAGGGCCAGTAAACTGTTGTTCCAACCAGACAGTGTTAACCCTTTGACCGTTAAGCCACCAATGAATCGCAGCTGTCATTCTATAGCCACGAAATTCCAACCACGTTCTACCAGGACTAGGTAGCGGCAGCAAAAACAAAAGAGCCAACAGCCACCATAGATTCCAAAACGCACCAAAGGCCAAAGGTGCAAATATCTGAGGAGATAGGTATAATATATTAAAAAGCCAACCTAGCCGCTTTCTATCGTATAAATGAACATATTCGTGAGCCAGAATTGATATACGACTAACTGGTTTGTTGGGATACCACGGCAAAGACGGAACATATATACGCGGATATATCGTTGTGATATATTGTGTAAGAAAGCCCTTATTAAAAAATAATACCACAGAAAGCAACTTCATAAGCCGACTTTCTTTTTTGCTTTTTATTTCAAAGTCGGGAACTTCTCTCTTTACATACTTGACAAGCTTGCTAAAAAGTTCTTCGTTCCCGACCATATTTAAATCATCCATACCATTACTCCCCGGAGATGCTCTAGAGCCCCATGGGAAATAATTTAACGACGGGTACGCGGACGTATCTTCCGACTAACGGGTTTAGGTTGCGAATTAGCCTTGCTCTCTTTCATCAATCGCTCGGCTACACGACGCGCAACTTCTTGAACCAGTGCTTCATCGTTCACAATATTAATCCCTGCGGCATCAAGCTCTTCTAGCTCAGGCTCGTCACCCAACCCTTCATCGCCAGCTGGCTCGTCAAGAGCGGGCTCGTCAAGAGCGGGCTCGTCAACAGGAAGCGCAACTTCGTCTCCAGCTTCGCCAGAAGTCACCTCAACGCCATGTTTACCCAATGCTACAGTCAGGGCATCAGCAACGGCATCAGCCACATCCTGCGCCATTTCAGTCGCTCCAGCGGCAGCATCTTCTGTGGGGGGCATTTCTTCTTCCGGTGGCATTTCTTCTTCCGGGGGCATTTCTTCAGCACCCTCTTCCGGTGGCATTTCTTCAGCCTCGCGAGCCAGTCCTTCACCACCCTCTACGGGCGGCGTATAATCGTCTTCATGGTACCGGTCAAGGAAACCCTCGCCCAAGGGAGCAAGGTTGGCTAACCCCATAAAGCGACGAACCTGTGCCTCGTCTAGTCTAATTTTCTCGTCGGTTTTACTCATTTTATATATCTCCTTAAGATGATATTCAAGTTTCTCCAATAAATAGTGCTTCCAACAAGTTAAAGACACCCAAAGTGAAGATTGTCCTTAACTGTAAATAGGTGTTTTATTAACAAAAAGAACAAAGTTATTTACCGAACGCAGTCATAATAAAATTGCGCAATTCTCTCCTCCCAATGCCAAGTTCTTTGGCTAAGCTTTTTTGAAATTTATTCAATACTTTATCTTCAATCTGCTTAATTCGCACAAAACTAACGTGCATCCTATCCGCTATCTCTCTCAACGTCATACTACCATTTTTTTCAACCGCTATAGAAGTGCAATTAAAATCCTCTTCATAATCAATCCATTGTCTACAATCCTCTATCGGGCAAGAAACATTACCCTTTATGCATGCCTCAGAACACTTTGGCAAGCGTCTCTTCAATAAAAACCCATAATCACTCATAATTCTGGAAACTCCTTTTCTATCATATCAAAAATATTTTCTACTTCTTCATCCTCAAGCAAAGAATATTTTGCCTTTGTTTTCTCCCCCTCCTCTATCAATCGCTTTGAACCCTCTCTTTTCTTGGCACTTTGAATATTATTCAGCTCTTTAAACCGCTGAATGAAATCTATTATAGCTGGATCTTTGTCCAGATAGCCAGAAATCATATTCCTAAAAAAGCTTGTCTGCGTCAAACCGTCATAGTGCAGGCGAATTTTTAAATTTGCGTGCCTTTTGTCGGTGTCATAAAATACTATTTTCTTTGTTGTGGCTTTAGACATCACTTCTCACTTTTAAAATGTGTGTATCGCTCTCTAATTGGCTCGCATTAGTCTGGCGTATAAACTTTGCCTTCGCCTGAAATTCAGAAATATTTCGTGCGCCACTATAAGAGAGCCCGCTGCGCAATCCCATAGCCAAATCATATAATATATCTTCAACCGGCCCCTTGCACGGAACAGGGGTGGCCACCCCCTCTGGCGCAGAAGTCAGCTTCCCTCTCCAATCCTTTTGCGCATCAAAACTGGCCATACCACGATAGATTTTAAAATCCTCGCTTCTTTGATTAGTAACAACTAGGCCGGGAGCCTCGTTTGAACCCGCCAGTAGTGAACCAACCATCACAAAATCGGCACCAGCGGCGATAGCTTTAACGACATCTCCAGAACTCCTAATGCCACCATCTGCAATTATCTTTGTTTCTCTATCCGACCGCGCACAATCCAGGATCGTTTGAAGGCCAGGAACGCCATGGCCGGTTTGAATCCGTGTTGAGCAAATAGAGCCACCACCAATATTGCAGCGAACCGAATCAGCCCCCCAATCAGAGAGTGCCTCAAAGCCGTCTCTCGTTGCAACATTTCCAGCCATCAAATGCACCTTGTTACCGAACATTCTACGAAGCGTCTCCAATGAGTTTCTCACCAGTGCGTGGTGCCCGTGAGCCACATCAATACACAACACCCGCGCACCAGCATCATATATAGCGCATGCGCGCTCCTCAAAATCGCCCGTAACGCCAACTGCTGCGCCTACACGGCCATTTCCCTCCATGGACGCGCTATGGACTAGGCCAACTTGCTCCTCAATTGTATTGTACCTATGGACTATTCCAAGACCCCCCGCTTCGTGCATCGCTATAGCCATGGCAACTTCAGTTACAGTATCCATTGGGCTTGAAACAACTGGAAGCGAAAAATGCAGCTGCTTGTCCAACTCGCATGCGAGGCTGACCTCACTTCTACTTTCAATATCAGAATATTGAGGCACCAACAGGACGTCGTCATAAGTCAATGTTTCTTTCATTTATTGGTATACTCCTTGATAAACTCTTTCGCTTTACTCCAACACTCGGGGCAATAAAGACGAACAATTGCTTCTTCTTCTCTCACCACAACATTCCACGACATCACCATCTCTTTATCTTTCTTATCAAATGGCTTATCGCATGCGCTGCAACTTTCTGGAATCTTATTAAAAAGACCCATCTTTTCTGACACATCTCTTTTCATTTGCTTCCGCTTATTGGCTGCTGCCTTCCTCTTTATTTTTCTCTTAAGTGAACTCATTTCTTGTGCGCGTTTACATTCTTCTTGTTGTGTTCTACTGTCTGCAAATCCCAATTTGGTATGCCATCCAAAAACTCATACTTCTTTCGTCCGATCATTTCCTTCCATCGTAAGTCTCCATTTGATTCCTTCGGATAAACACCAGCGCCTATTCTCCATTCTGTATTAGAATTGTTCGCGAGAATTCTCTTTGCTGTCCTATTCAGTGGGTATATGTATCTAAACATTTTTCCCTTTATCTTCCGCAAACCAATATGCTTCATGAACTCTGGTGTCAGCCAAAACACTCTTTCTTTGGGAGCTTTCACGCCATTCAGCCGCGCTACTTCAACTTTTCTTTCGTGGTTCTCTTTAAATTCACGACGGAACCCTTCAGAATTTTCGTCGTAATGCCATTGCCAGTTCTCTTTACAAAGAATGCGTGTTGACCGTGGATGAATTTTCTCGCCCTTAGCTGACATATAGCTATCCGTCCAGTATTCGCCACCGTAGTAGAAGTTTGCAGCTTGGTAAACATAGCCACACTTCCCCATTATCCCGTCAGCAAGAGTGTATAAGAACAGCACATCTGGACAGTTTTTCTTTATCCACCTAACAAGCTGAGAAATCATCTGCGTTTCAGAGTTTTTGGGCTCACTATCAAGCATACACATCTTCCCAATTTCAAGATAGTGTTTGGATTCCATCTCGGGATTAATAATCTTTTGAATTGTATGCAGGGGTCTGGTGCCCCAACCCAAAGTAACAACACCGACCAACTCCTCACCCTTGAACACCCCCAACCAATGCTTCGTAAGCTTTGGCATAACAGGGCTGTAGTGGTTGGCCTGTACTAGCTCGGTCGCTTCAAACTTGCTCACTTCTCTAATCTCATACTTCTTGGCCACCGACCCTCTCTTTACACTATTTTCTTCCAGTGGAACCAAATCCGCCTGCGCCACGTTCTGTCCTAACATTGATTCCTCCAACCGCTTCTACAAAGTCACACGTCTCTATTGGTATTAACACAACTTGCGCCAGCTTTTCACCAGGGTCAATTTTTTGCGATGCAGCACCTATATTGTGTAAATTAATAAACACCTCGCCGTCATACCCTGAATCAATAACACACGCGCCCACAACAAGACCACGCTTAGATGCCATTCCTGACTTGTTTTTTACCTCCAGCATATATCCCTCTGGCACTTCAACTTTTATACCAGTGGGCATAATACAAGATGAGTTCGGAGCAACATGACACTCGCCATCAAAGCCGGGGCGATATAAGGTGCGGTCTTTTATATTTGGACTGTGACAATAAAAAACATCAGCACCGGCATCAGTAGGGTACGCTCGCTTTGGGAGTCTAGCCCCATCTCTCAATAATTTTACTTTCAACCTCATAATGATTTCCCTCTTGCCCTCTTCGCCTTTTTATATAATTCTTCCGCTAGTTTGACCTCTGCACGAAAAGTCTCAAAGATAGTTGAAGCTGTTTTCGCAAAATTCTTTACGCTCCTCTGCAACTCTTCCTGGTCGTGGTTGTTTTCCCCCTCACCTAAAATCTCTAGCAATAGTCGCGTCTCTAAACGTATCATACTATGATGTAGCGATCTGCGAGAGGCATCGCATTTCTCTTCCCGGCATTCTCTCATCCTGTCATATAGTGATTCGATTACCATGTAAACTCTTTCTTCCATAATTTATGTTCTCCTATGCTAATAACTTAAAGTTATATCTGATTGAACGGGTACTAAATCCCCATTGCTCATCGTAATCAAGCTTTGCCATATATGGGCGGTTTATAAAAACCCTGTCTGCCCCTACTTTAACCGCCCAGCACTTAACAGCAGTGCTCTTGCTCGTTGAATCAATAACCTTCACAATCCAATAAGTACGACCATTCTTGGTTTTCTTTTCAACGACCTCTCTAGGAATAAACCATGCCACTCCCAATTCATTATCCCATTCGCCAATTGGCGGTACTTGATGCTTTTCAAGCTCGTCAACGACACGCTGCTCCATGACTAAATCAAAAGGGAACACCCCCGTCAAAGAAACCAAATGCTCAATCTTTTCCTCAGTCGTAAATTCTCCCTCTGGTTTGTAAAGCTCAATGTTCTCCTTCATCTTTTTAATAGACTTAGGACGGTCAACCGCCACAACTGACCAAAAGTGTTTAAGACCTGAAAACCTGTCATCTACCAGAGCATTCAAAGCTTGACCTCGCACAAGCACATCCAACGCCTTTTTATTTAATTTTGAGTATGTTATTTCCTTACTAAAAAGTAAATCTTCAATATTATTAAATGGACGATGTTCAATAATCTGGTCGATAGCCGCATCGCCTAGCCCCTTGATGGAATTCAAGGGTGGCACCAAAGTTTTTCCATCCTTAGATATTTCCCAGACGCGACCAGAGGAATTAATATCTAGAGGGGCTAGTTTGAACCCCATTGACTTCGCTATGTTAATAGCCTGTTCTTTTCTACCCTCCGGTTCCTTGTCCAAGAACGCTGCCATCCACTCAGAGGGGTAATAATTAAGAAGATGCGCACACTGGTAGCTAAGAATAGAGTAGCTAACTGCATGAGACTTATTAAAGCCATATCCCGAAAAGTATTCAAACTTATTCCAAAGCAGTTCTGCGTCCGCTTTTGATAACCCCTTGCCAGTACAACCTTCAATGAATTTACTATGAATTTTTTTCTTTTTCGCCTCGCCAGAGCCAGTCCCCTTTTTCGTTAAAAGTTTTCTCAACATATTACCTTCGTCAAGAGACAAATCTTTTCCCAGCTTATGCGCTAGCAAAGCAATCTGCTCTTGAAAGATTAAAAATCCATAGGTCTCTTCTGTCACCTCGCGAATTAACTCATGAACGTATTCAATATTCTCTGGGTTGTTCTTCGCATATATGTATTGTTCATGAACCTTTGCGCTTAGCGGGCCGGGGCGATAAATTGAAGTGATAGCTGAAACATCGATGATGCTGGTTGGCTTAGCCTTCTGACAAAACTTTTGCGCACCCCCTTCTGTGAATTGAAACACCCCGCCCCATTTTCCCTTATGAAAAATATTTTTATATACCTGCTGGTCGTCAAAGTCAATTTTGTCTGGGTGGAGGTACTGGTCGTAATAGTCTTTTACCTGCGCGAACGTGGGTTCAGCCACACCGTGATGTCGCTTAAGAATGTGCCTTATCGTTCCCTCCATCATCCGCAACGACGCCAACCCCAAAATATCAAACTTGATAAACCCTAGCGGCTCTAGGTGGCGCACATTCTGGCCCTCCGACCATGGAGTCTGACGGATACCTCCACTATTAATTAGGGGCATCCACTTATCAAGATTCTCTCCAACAACAACACCACCAGCATGCCTACTTACGCTTCTCACCTGTCCGTGTAGAGCCTCAATATGGGTTTTCACATCTGGATACTTGCTGAAAAACGCTTGCAACGTTGAAGAAAACTCAACCAATTCTTCAAAGGTAGGAGCATATACCCCCGCCTTAATCCCATGTTTTTTCTTTGCCATCGGGGTTGCTTCTTGCATCATTCGCGAAGTGACCGGATTAACCTCTTTAAAGGGAATCTCATAAAGCTTCGCGATATCCTTTATTAAAGAGCGTAGCTTCAAGGTGTTGAAGTTAGAAATGGGAACCACAGTTTCCGCCCCCCACTCTTCAATCAACATTTCCTTAAGCTCCATTGGGTCTGAGACATCATAATCAATATCAGGATAATCAGTTTGGTCCTTGCGCATGAACCTCTCAAATAAGAGATTATGTTTAAGAGGATCAACTTGAGTAATGCCAATTAAAAAAGACACTAAAGAGCCAGCAGCAGAGCCCCTACCAGCGCCAACAAGTTGTACCCCCGAAGCGCGGTCAGCAATCGCCTTCATAGTTAAGAAGTATTTTGTGAAACCTCGGTTTTCAATAACCTCAAGCTCAGTTTTTAAGCGGTCAGTGTACGCAGAGGAGTCGTCATCCTCGGAGATATACTTCTTAAGCCCAGCCACACAAAACTCTCTCAATGCTTGCTTGGCAGTGCTGCCCTCTGGCACCACAAAGTCTGGAAGTCTTACCGTGTCATCCGGCATAAAACGCTCTATGCGGTCATGACCAATTTGATAAGTCCGCGTGATAGAATCCATCACTAAATCATCATCATACTCTGCACCAGCTGCCTCTGAATATCTTTTATAACTCTCCCACATCTGGTCGCCGTTCTTGGGATACAACTCATAACCAATCTTTTTTACACTCACGGGAAGCTCTGAATCCATCCAATCGGGCATACCCCCCTTGCCTAACCACCCAAGTCGCTTATAAAGCTCCCTATCTCGCCACGCATCAGGGTTCGGATAGTGACTGTCTGCTGTAGAAATTAATTCAATCCCGCATTCTTTTGAAACTTGGATGATGTATCTGTTAAGCTCATGTTGATCGAAGATATTATTCCATTGTAACTCGCCATACCATCGGTCCCCAAATATTGTTTGCATCCGCTCAGTGGTCAGCCTCATAGCATCCATGATAGCATCAGGGCCATCGTCTTTATGGTCCCAATAATCACCAGCGTAGACACCGCCAAGACAAGCAGACGTGGCAATAACATCTTCGCTAAAACTTGCAAGCATATTGTAATCAATACGAGGGTACCTATAAAAATTTTCACTCTTAAAACTCTCCGATATGAGTTTAAATATGTTATTCAAACCTTTTTGACTCATTGCCAGCAAAATAAGATGGTTTCTTTTATTTATAGTATTCTTGTTAGAATCCCGTGAGGACGCGCGTTTGCTGGCGTTCTCGTCCTCAATAACTGCCCCACCAGATGCAAGCTTCTTCTTGGTTTCTTTAGAGATTTCATACGCCTGCCGCCACTTCTCAATTGAGGGTGTGAAGTAGGCTTCAAGGCCAAAGATAGGCTTAAATTCTTTCCTTTCTTCAAACATTTTCTTTGCGTGCAATACTTGATAAGCCAAGCCATTCATATGCCCGTGGTCGGTCAAAGCTAAAGCATCACAGCCATTCTGGTAAGCAAAGTCCATGTGCTCCTGCGGGTAACCAAGGCCATCAAACAACGAAAGCCCACTGTGACCGTGAAGACCTACAAAAGATATATCTGATTTTACGCGCTCATTCATTATCAATTCCTATTGGATTCCACTCTCTGAAAGATAAAATACACTTATTCGGTCTAAGCAACTTCTTAGAATCTCCTGAACCGGCATAATCACAAAACTTCTCCCAATTATCAACTCTTCGATACCAAGGCAGCTCAATATTTACTGCTCTCTCTACTTTAGCAGATTTAAAAACTTTGTCAAGAGAAAAATACCTCGCAGACCATCTTTCTTGAAGCGGCAAATTCTCTGTTGGCATACCTATTTGACCGGGAACCCGTATGCCCGTGCTCTCTTGTCTGACCGTGTCGCGATACCGGAAAAACCCTTCGGGGTCAAACGTAAAGCCTAGATATTCCCCATCGCGCACAGTTTTATCCTTATAAGAAAGAAAGAAATCTCGTCGGCTAGAAATGTCCTTCCGATGTTTACGCAAAATAGCCGGTTCATAAACACCGTATGGAAAAGCCGTATAATATCTGTCAGGGGTTACCCACTTGCTTATAAAATTAGAAATGTGATATGCAGTTAAAGCCCCATAAAGCACACTCCAAGCCAAACAATCTCTTTTGTCCCGGTCCTTGGGGTGTACTGGAACATAATATATTGTTATGGGCTTGCGCTCATCAGCCGGTACTGGAGAATAATTACGACCAGTCATTATAGGATCATAAACAATGTCACCCAGCCTATAGCGAATCAATGGCTGCATGTCATCATTGCAAACAATCCATATCGTTTCACACCCAGCGTAGGCACATTCTAATACGGCTCGCTCAACAGCCAAATAGTTAGGGGCAATTGGCATCATACAATCGTGCCACGGAAAGTTGAAATCCATCGGCTGACCAGCCACCGGGACTATCCCAGCCAAATGAAATGACTTCTCATTCGCAGGTTTGTGTTCTATGGATACAGATTCCATAACACCAATATTAGCATATAAATGCCGATAATTTTACTGTTTATCCCTGCTGTTTGTCCATTTCTTGCAATAGTTTAATCGCCATCAATAGTTCTACGAGCTTCTTTAAATCAGATTCACCCGACTGATCTTCACCCGACTGACTCGCGCCCAATTGTTCCACTGATTGACTTTGTAGGCTGACAAAGCTTTGGGTGCTCATTTGTAGACTGCCCTGTCCCAACATCGGGGGCTGTGTATTTGACATTTGGCCACCGCCCCCAGACCCGCCAGCCGATTCTACACCAATTCCCGCTCCAGCATTAAAGTCACCCGTGTCAGCTGCGCCTGCTACTGGTGTGGCACCTTGTGCAGCGTCAGTAGCAGGCATTGCGGTTGCACCACCAGCGCCACCGGCACCACTCACTCCACCAATTCCATCACTCATATTCTTCGTTCCTCCATGTGTACTTTTTTTGCACTTCATATAGTAACTAAGCGCTTATGAGTTTTATGCACGCAAGAGGGTGTCAAAAAGGTTGATTTAATTATCTTTTCTACGGAACGGTCATCAAATGTCACCCCATCATTGTTCTCATAATTAATATTTTGGCCGCCAAGTATCACATCTCTCGCTGTCGCCTCTATTCGCACAGCATAGTATTTATATTTCTCTGGGTTCTTCTGATCACGACCATTTCGTGTACCGCGAATACCATTTTCCTTCATCAAGCCCAACACCTTAAATCTGGCATAGGTGTCTGAATATTCAGTATTGTGAATCTGGTCCTCTGTGAGATATGATACAGCTACGAGGTCTTTTAAATCGTGTTTACCGTCCACTCTTTCTGATGGATAAAAATAAACCTCCTTCACCAAATCGTCATTCGTACAGAAATAATCATATTCATGACGACAACCTGACCTTACGTTGAACCAGTCTAAAATCTTGAATTTCTTTGGCGGCAAAAAATTTACATTATGGATTTCTCCAAGGTCGTATGACATACACGATTCTAAACCATGCAAATCTGTGTCGTCAAACACCCTCAATTTGTCATATCCAAGCTTCATTCCAGAATTCCCCGCAGCGGCAACCCGTACAGTCTTCTTTTCTTGGTCAATCCTAATAGATTTTACCTTATCAGAAAACGGCAGCCTGCCACTTAACGACATCATATAAGAAAGCCTTTCCCAAAGGGCCAGTTTAGGAATCCCAACCACCTTCACTCCAGTATTCGTCTTAAGCTCAAAGGTAACCGGCTCAAGGAAGAATGAAGATAAATTTATTTCCGGCTCAAAGAAGTCAAATGGAGATGGACCGGCGTCTGGTACTCTTATAAGTGTCGCGTCCTTAGAATAAGCGTATACAAGAGCACTCAGCCCACCTCCAATAACGACCTCATCAAACTTCAACATCCCCGACAACAGCCACCACATAATTTTCTAGCACAAGCTGAAAATTTTCATTCAGCACATTAACATGCTTAACCATATGACCCTCAATCAAAATATGTTGACCCGCTTCACATAAGTTGCAGTCATCAAAAGTAGCTAGCACTTTAGCCAGTTCATATTCTCTAGTTGGCTTAGCCGAATAGTCATCTGGGACTAAGATGGCTGATTCTTTTCTAGAAGGTGGCTCAACCACCTCAACTAACAAATGCCTGTTTTTAGGCAGAATATTCATTTAAAATACCCCCATCTCATATTATTGTTTTAGAGACATGGTCATAGAAGTCCATCAACTGTTCAATATCAACGTCACCCTTTACCATACGATACGCCTTGGTGGCCATACTGATTTCTTCTTTTGAGAGCCACCCATTCTCAACATAGTTTCCCTTGAGAGCACGCTTCTGCTCTTTATAGGGCTCCATTGAATCTTCAATAGCAGCCATTGATTTAATATAATCAGTAATTCTCTTTTCTTTTTCTTGAATCTCTTCAGACATCATCTACTCCTTTTATAGAAATATAACATAAAACTTGTGATTATTTAACCACATTTCGCGTAGCCACATTGGCTACAGGTAACACACCCGTCTTGATATATCAGTGAATCTTCGGTGTCACATGCTGTACAAGCCTTGTCCCCAGCTGGCTCACCGTTGCTGATATAATTCTTTAAAATTCTAGCTAAACACCTCGCAAAACTAAACATGTCACTATCCTTGTCCTTCATCAGTTGCTCAACCAAAAGTCTTGGAGGGGCACCATGGCGCAAGGACAAAGAAAGCATTCTCGTAAACGCTGACTCATTTGGATTATCATACACTCTTACAACATCTCTTACCACAGTTATATCATCATCTACACCAAATGTCAAGTCATATCTGTTAGTTTTTGTTTTAAAACTATGTTTGGTGAGGCGTCCCTTAATGTGGCGTTTGGGAATTTCAATGAGATTTGCCAAACCGCCTAAAACCTCATATGGCCTATCTTTATAACGCCCCACAAGAATTGTCCATTTCTCCCCCTTGATGGTGGTATGGTGTATATCACAATCTAAAATGTCGGGACGCTGTGGTGCGCCATTTCGTGGGAAGGAACTCCCTTTAACTTCCTCGTTTGTGACCAGTACACCTGTTCGGCTGCCGTCAACATAAACAGTAATTCCTTTAAGACCCTCTTTCCAGCCGCGCATATACAACTCTCCCACAACTTCTGGACTGGTATCTTTTGGAAGATTAATGGTAGAGCTAATCGCATGGTCAATGTGCCGTTGGATTGTGGCTTGTACGTCCACCCGTCTGTTCCAATCAATCTGGTCACTCTCTATAAAATAATCAGGCAGCTCAAGTTCATCAGGCCGGTCCACTTGCATGTCACACCACTCTTGAACGTTGTGATGAAAAACACTATACTCAACCCATCGGTCGCCCACATCATCTACAAAATCCGCTTCAACATTTTTTTCATTGTGGCTCAATTTCCGGCGACGAATATAAGAATTACGAAAGACCGGCTCAAGGCCCGAACTGGTCTGAGACAAAATAGATACACTGCCCGTTGGTGCGTTTGTCAGGATAGAGATATTTCTGCGCCCATGGGCTGCAATTAATTTTTGCAATCGTTCAGGAAGCCGTTTGATGAAAGCATTATTCTTCTCCTTATCCCAATCAAATACCGGGAACGCTCCACGCTCTTCAGCTAGACGAGCGCTTTCTTCATAAGCACAGTCTCTTAATGTGCTATAAATTTTATCAATAGCCTCAATACCTTCTGGCGAATCATAACGTAATTGCATACGCGCTATAGCGTCTGCTAACCCGTGAGTGCCGAGCCCGGTTCGCCGTCCGCTCAAGCACGCCTTTCTCAATTTTGCCCACAACTTTTTCTCGTCTGTTGTGTCTGCAACTTTAATAATCTTAGAAAGCTGTTCTGCTTCCAGTTCTACCAAGTCATCTGAAAGGCGCATTGACATTGATACCATCTCTCCGAACTGCTCATGGTCAAAATAAGATTTTGAAGTAAACGAATCCTTAACAAAGTTTTTTAAATTGATAGATATCAACCTACAACTATCATACGAAGATAGCGGAATTTCTGCACAGGGGTTCGTAGAAACGGTTTCAAAACCTTCTTCACTATAACAGTCTGCCGGTAGATTTTTCTTTATATTGTCCCACATCAAAAGACCCGGTTCCGCAGTCTTTGTCGCGCTATCTACAATTGATCGCCATATCTCGCGAGCATCAACAAGCTTCGTGTATTTTACTTCTTCATCTGGTTCTGCATCAACCGGAAAGCGCAATAGAAATTCTGAATCGTTGTCAACAGCATTCATAAAATCATCGCTTAGCTTAACCGATACATTTGCTCCGGTTACCTTCGTTAAGTTATGTTTCATCGTTATAAACTGTTCAATGTCTGGATGACGGACGTCCATCGTAATCATTAATGCACCGCGCCGTCCATTCTGACCCACCATTCTACAAACATAAGAAAAGAAATCTGCAAACGACCATGCGCCAGTAGTAGTACCTGCTGAATTATTTACCGGGGCATTCTCTGGACGTAGATGTGATATATCTAGGCCAACGCCGCAACGCCTCTTAAAAAGGTTTGCCAAGTTCCTACCAGTGTTAATGATTGAAGACATGTTATCTTCTGGATTGGCAACAACAACGCAATTGGATAAAGAAGCATGAACTTGTTTGTTACCGCAGCCAAACATAACTGACCCTTGCGGAACAATATATTTAAATCTGTCAAACGACTGTCTGATTTGTTCATATGAAAGAGCGCGAGGCCCCTCAAACTTTTTCTCTATTCTTGCAAACTCTTTCGCCAAGCGGTCGTGCATATCGTCAGGAGTTTTCTCTAATAATTCTCCGCTCTTATCTCTTAAAGCATATTTCGTTATAAACACATTTGAAGCCAACTCGTCGCCATCAAAATATTCTAATACCGTATTTTCATCCACTACCATCCCTCCTAAACTCTTTATATTTTTTTCTCAACTGCTCCTTCTGTTCTGCTGAACTTTTCGCCACCAACTGCTCCACCGTACTACCATCGGAAGGTAGAACTTTTATTTTTACCGCAGCAGTGTCCATAAATATAGGGTATATTAAACCATCAGGACCGTTCCTATTCTTTGCCAAAAAGATCCTTCCCCCGTTTGTGGTCTTATCCTGAATTGTTCTAGACACGGAGAAAATAAAATCGGCAACAAAGCATTTATTAAACGCTTCAGAAATTGACTCCATTGTAATTACCTCCGCGTTCAACCCCGAGCGATTTGTCTGAGACGCCGTATAACATGGGCACTCTGACACTTGAGCAATTGCTCTGAGGTCTTCATAAATAGTCTCAAGTTCGTGTCTCTTTTCTTTTCGGGTAACATTTGGTCGTAATAAATCTGCATAATCAACAATAATTAAATCCGGCTTAATCTCCCTCTGAGCTAAGCGTTCTAGATGATTACGAATTACATTTGGAGATGCAGATTTCGTTGGATACTCTTTAATAATTAATTGCCCTTCCAGATCTTTTACTGTCTCATATATACCTTCTTTGCAGGAGTGTAGCTGAAATAATGGGATGCCAGTTAAGCAACTATCGTACCTTGAGGCAATCACCGTAGGCGCTAATTCCAGTGTATAATGCACCACTGTCTTTCCAGCCTTGATAGCCTGTGCGCCCAGGTGTACTAGCACCATTGACTTACCTGCGCCCGTAGGGGCAATGACTACCCCAAGCTCTCCCTTCCCTAAGCCGCCCTTACATAATTCATCAATGATGTCCCAACCCGTGCTTATTGGGGCACGCACTTTCAACTGAAATCTCTCTTCAAAATCTGCCTTATAATCATATCCAAAATCGGTACTAGACCCCAACTTAAGAGCCTCATTAATTACTAAACTGATTTCATCAAATGACGAGGCTTCTAACAGACCAACTGATTTAATCATAGCCTCTTTAAGCTTTTGCTTTCTGCAAAAATCCAGCGCGGTGTCCTTAATATATTCTTCACCGCCGATTTCAATTTCAGATTTATAAATTCTAGCGAAGAAGTCCCGTGTCTGCTTTTGAGTCGCTTTATTCTCGTCATCTAACTCTGCTCTTAATATGGTAAGCATCACCTGCTTCGAAGGGTGTACACCGTATCTATCTTTATGGTTGAAAATCTTCTGAACAAAAACTTGCAAATATTTTAATTCAAAAAACCCAATTGACAACACTTCTTTAATCTGGTCGGCAAAGACTCGCTGATCCATAATTAAATGGGCCAGAGACTCCTGAAAAGATTTTCCGAACTTAGAAAAATCAGCGTTATTGCTCATTAACTTACCTTATTCTTTACTATCAACAACAATACGTTTCATTGTCTGAAACAAACTAGACCAATCAAAAACACCAAACCCGTCCTGGGTCATCATCTTCAGCACCTCGGTCTTGTTAAATTCTTGCGGAGCTTCTTCAATCGCATATCTCACTTCTTCTTTAGACTGCGCTGAAATACTTGGAACATACAGTTGCATCAGCTTATAGTTCTTTTCAATCACATCCTGGTATTCAAGAATGTTTTGATGAACTTTCAGCTTCTTTTCCACCTCATCGCAAGCATCTATTATTTCTTTAATACCGCAACTCTTTTCTTCTGAAAGAAACGGAAACCGTTTGGCAACTGTTGGCAAACCTGCGCCTCCCACACCATGAAGGTTATCACTCTTATCACCCACAATAGCACGGGCAAGAGCAAAATTTAATGGGTGAACTCCATATTCTGAAACTATCCGATGTTTATTTAATACCATTTTTTGCGATGGTCTATACAGAATCGTTTCGTCATCGCAGAGTTGAAAGAAATCTTTATCGCTTGAAACGATAACCTTCTGCCAACCCCTTAAGGAAGCCATAGCAACAACATATGCAATCACGTCATCAGCCTCAATCGCTGGCAACATAATTTGTGATATGGGCATGCAATTTAAATATTCTGCCAGTCGTGTTTGCTGCCAAATCTTATTTTCTATCTCTTCGTTTTCTGTTAAGTTACGGATTTCTCGGTTCAGCCGAATCGGCTTGCGCCCGCCTTTATACCCTTTATCTAGACTCTTCCTCTTCTGCGATCCACCAGCACCATCCCACGCAATAACAACTTGGTCTGGCTTAATCTCCCTAACCAATTTTTGTAGTATTTTTAGGAAACCCTTCAAACCACCAATTGGTTGCCCATTGGTGGACAATGATGGGTCAACAATGTACGCCCTGAAGTACATATTAAGTGCATCAACAATTAGAATTCTTGGCTTGGACATAGTTCTTCTCCATAGCTTCCATTATAGCCCGAAAGCCCACTAAGTGTCAACAAAAAAATATCTTTAAGAAAGCTAGCTAGAGTTTTTTGTTCTTAATTCGTCGCTTGAGCTTCCGAAATTCCTTTGTAGATGTACCTGGATTCTTTATAATAATATGCCGTGGTTTTATTTTTAACTGCGGCTTAAGAATAATCATACGGCCTGCGTTGGACCTGTTGTTTGGCCCGACAGCCATCCAGTTATATGTCGGATGGCTTGAATAATCTGACCTATATGGAGAATAATAATACTGTTTATTCTGCCACGCAGTATCGCCTAAGCACTTTTGATAAGATGCTCTGTGAACTTTCCACTTCTTGTGTACCATCTTAACTAAAGATACCGGCACCTGTCCGTAGAAAATCCATGCTTCCTGAAACTTGTCAAATTCAGCTGCTATCATTAAAGTTTCCGAAACGCCTGAATTCGTCGCGACACGGGCATGAAAATAAATTACCGGCGTACTATGCACCCAAGCGACAAGAAACTCATCCTGCTGTAATTCAACCCTGCTGTAATAAAAAGCAGCTGGTACGGATTTACATGCCTTCGCGTGCAAATCCGCACTAGCTGTTAAGAATAGGCATATGCCCACAAAAAAAGAAAATAATATATGTTTCATATTAATATTAAGACCCCGCAGCGGACTCTTCTTCGTCTAAGTCCTTGTAAAATTCAGAAGCATCACCTTCGCGTTTGTCAAACTTCATAATGACTTCTTCATCAATGATAGATAAGACACGCTTACGAAATTTATCATTTTGCATCTTCTCCATCCATCGGCTTGGTTGGAATTTTTCAACTGTTCCGTCTCCCATGTCCATAGAATACCAAGCTCCTGCTGAAGTTAAATGTCGCGAGCCCTTAACAGCATCAAACCAGCTCTCTTCATCTTGCACCCCCACATCAGCGCCCCACAAGATCTTAAAAACACATTGACGACCCTGTGTCCCAAATCTAGACTTTTGAATCTTCGCCTTAACTTCTGAACCGATTCGGAAACCGTTATCGTCCAAAATGAAAGATGCTTTTGACTTACGACCAGTCAACCAAACCCTCAATGAATAGGCATAATGCATTGCCTTGCCACCAGGCGTAAAATATGGTGTCGTTAGAGCTTCAGCGATGTTACTTGTAATATTTGTTTTAAGCTGGTTCAAAACTAGGAAAGTTGACTTGCTATTAGCGATTGGCACAGTCAACTTTGACATTCCTTTTGAGAGAATTCTTGGTTTCACTGCCATTGACGATAGTGGATTAAAATCTCCTTCAACATCAGAAACAGATGGAGTTAATGCTAGTGAGTCCCAGATAAATAGCATCTGACTTTCGTTTGTGCCCAATAAATCTTCAATAGTTTCAAGGACAAACTCTACTGAACGTGCCTGGACATATAAAAGATTATCAATGTCGCACCCAGCCTTTTCCAGAAAAGATGGGTCAACCGCAGACTCAGAATCAAAGTAAATTACATCAATCCCCATCTTCTGTGCGTTGGCTGCAATCTGTGCTGCCATGTAAGACTTGCCGGTTGATTCCAACCCAGCAATCTCCACGATTTTTCCGACAGGAATGCCAGCGAGGCGACCACGACTTATGATTGAGTCAAGCCATCGTGAGCCAGTCGGAATCCATTGCTTGACTTCGGTTGGGTTTTCTGCCGACAAATTGTGCGCGACGTTGATGCCAGCCTTCTTATTAATGAGATTGCGCATATCCTCAATGCTTAATTTGCCTGCTTTCGTCTTCTTCGGCCTTGCCATTTATCCCCCCGCAAGTGAATGTTTAAAATTGAGGCACCTGATATCCCTATGCCTCCCTGTGGTAATCGTCTATTGACCGTTCTTCGTGGCCTGTATATGAGTTCGGACATTACCGGCAGCCGTCTTAATCTGTTGCATTATCTTACGAACCCGTGTTCCTGCTGAAGAATTTCCATCGACGTAAAACTTATTATAATCCGCCTGCACTTCCGTAAGAAGGGTAATCATATCGTTAAGTGTATTCGGAGTGTTTGTATTGTTATTCATAGTTTTTCCTTATGTTAAAGTATGAGGCACCTGATATCCCTATGCCTCCCTGTGGGCCGAAGACTCTTAGCTCAAAAGCTCTTCGAACGCTTCCGACACAGAATTAGAATCGCCATCAGACTGAGACTTATATTTTACAGTTTCAGTTGAAGCTACCTCTGCGTCTTCATCCTCAAGAAGATGACCATCAAGCATTGCTTGTACCTCGGATGAGGTCTTGCGCTCAAATAAGTCTTCAAACTCTGGGATGCTCTCAAGCAGCTCTGCACACTCTTCCGATGTCTTATCCGCACATACTGGAGAGGTGGAACGCTTGGGAGTGAGCTTAGTCAATGGGAATTGACCACCGGGTGGCTTGCCATATTTCATGACAAGGTCCGTACCACTATCAACGTCAGTGATGTCGCCATACTCAGGATTAAGAACAAGGTTCAACAGCGTTTCATATGCCATCTTCCCGTATCCCCAGACCCGAACACCGCTAGTCTCTTCGCCGCGAACCATAACGGGGGAAAAGAAACGCTGACGAGCAAAAAGAGACTTAGCCATCCTCTTACTGTCATCGTCGCCCTCTCGCCAAAGCTTGCTAGCGAAATCACACACGGGGCAGTCTTCACCGTAGTTCTTCTTAGGACAGAGGAACCCGGAATTCTTGCCCACGTTATAGTGGAACCAATAATCCTTAAAAGGATCACCATCGGGAGTGGGAATCAAACGAATCGTCTGTTCCCCCTCCTGTGGCTTCCAGAAAGAACTAGACTTTCCGTCACCACGGCTTTCGAGAGCCAGTTTTTTAGCCCTCATCTTTTTAAAATCAATACCCATTGCTTTCTCCTTTAGGGTTAAAGTAAGCTTAGCCAATATCCTAAACTTCTAACATACACTTTAACATAGTGGGCTGAGTATGTCAAGCCTTTTTTTAAAAAAGTTCAATTGCAAATATCACGGCTGCACCATCGAACTGTGGGCTGTGAGATAGATATAATCATCCTCATACTTCGTTTCATATACGGCATAGGACGTCTTCAAGCCATCATGCGCTTCGGCCAATACTCGCTCATTAACCTTCCTCAACAAAGTTCCATCCGTTTGAAGCTTCTCACCATTAATACCATAATAATAATTCTTTTCGCGAGGAAAGTCAAGGGCAAAAAATAAATTTTCTTTGCCGTCTTCGTTGTCCACAAAACCAAAAGTAGATATCCGCGCAACCTCCAAAGGCGCGAATCGCGTGCCCATTATTATTTCGCTATGGTCAAAAACATTAATCATATGCATAGAAGATACAACAGCATTATAAATTCGTTCGTGAAAAAGTTTAATTGGCACATCTCCCAGCGTTGCTGCGACAAGCGGCACGTCAACCAGATATATTCTTTTGAAAACCGCCGACCTCGCGTATTCCTGTAGTACACCCCTCACTGCTCTCTCATTCAGGCGACAAGTATCTGATAAAAATTGGATATCCGGCTTGATATACAATACGGTAATCTGGCAATCTTTAAGCTGCTGCATAATTCTCAACGAAGCGGCAGAAACATATCCTGAACCATCTACAACAAATACCACATCCCCGTTTACATCTTTCAAAAAGGTCTTTAAAGATGGACAGTTTTTCTCATAACTTTCTGGCGTTTGTTTCTTGGGTATGCTAAATACTGTCTTTGATCTCTCCTTGCGGGGGCCAACCTTGATTTTGAATATATTGTATTGAGGATATTTTGAAAACTGGTCAGCGATGCCAACGCCCGCTTTCCCCAATCCGATAATCGTCTTCATATCAGTCCTCTACACTCTCCAGAATGATTCTGGAACTGAAAGCCCCTCGCTCTGCAACCTTTTTCATTGCACACTCTCGTAGCTCACCCACTGTATGGCCCAAGGTACCAATCAGTGTGCTAAATACTTCAAAAATATCAGCCAGCTCTTCTAGGCAAGGTTCTTCAAGAAATTCTTCTACCTCTTCTAAGAGCTTTTCTTTTAACTTTTCTAAGTATTCTTCTTCGGAGGCTTTGTGTGTGGAAAACGCTTTCCCGTGCTTGGCAATTATAGATGGGATCTTATCCCTCACCAATTTATTATATACCTTCATAGCTCCAACTTCGTCATCTCACCAAAGTTCTTACCCGTGGAAACATTCACCACGAATTGTCCTAAATCAGTATCTTTAAATGTGTCATACAGTTGCTTAATCAAATCCTTATCCTCTTTAGCATAATCAATAACCAATGAGTCATGTAAGGTAAACGCAATATAAGATTCCTTTCCTTGTAGTATTTTACCAACTTCTATCGCCCTTCTTAAGAACAAATCGCTTGTTGTACTCTGAATAATATAATTTAATGCGTGATGATCGTCTGACGGTATTGTTCTGGAAAAAAAGGTTTCCACCTGACTCCCGTCATAATATTTTTTAACCACCGAGCTTCTATCATAAGTGCGACTAGAGAGTTGGTCTTTTGACTCGGGGTTATATAACCAAGCAAAAATTCTCTTCTTCGCCTCTTCTCTTGTTGCCAATCCTGGGTAAACATGCTTAGCGTTCCACTCATGAATGTCATCACAGGGCTGCTCTTTCCCAGATAGTGCTAGCAAAGTCCGAAGCTCGGCGGCATTGTAATCTAGTTCTACAAAATAATCGTTGTTGGGCTCAATGGCCCGACGAAACGGCTTACTCAAGGTTAGAATCGGAAAACTACCCTTCTTTGTTGTCAAGCGCCCAGTCTTTACTTTAAACGCATCATAATCAACAACCCTTCGCGACCTCTTTAATTTTTTATATGATGACCGCGCATGAACAGTTGTTAAATATGGTTGGAGAACACCAAGATTTAAATTAATTTTATGGTTGCGTATATTTTCCAAAGTCCTCTCAAGGTCAAGAAGAAAATCATAATTTTCGGGTCTCGGATAATTTAATAAAACATGCTCAGTGATTTGATTTTTAATTTCACAAAACTCCAAAAGCAACTCCTCTGGTATTAAATCAAGAAAAGGAATCTCCTGTAAATTTACTTGCGCCGTGTGGCATGCCGTTAAATGAGCTTTAAGGCGACCGCTTGTCTGTTCCCACCTCGGAAGCAAATATTCTGGGCACACTTCGCTTAAAGACTTGCCACCACAGTATAAGCTTGCATATACATACTCATCAGAAAGAAAGGGGCATGGTCGCCATGTGGCTTTTAGGCCAGCGGGAAGGATATCGCGATGAATCATTCCGTGAACGTATATACCTATAAATCTTTTTTCATCAATTGGCTGAAATAACACTAACGAACCTTTAAACGACGGATGTTATCATTAATATAACTCAAAGCCCGTTCAAAGTCAAGCAATTTATACTCCTGAAGGATCTTTTTTAATTCTTTATTAAATTTAACAGGGTCGCGGGGAACACCCAGCTCTCGCAACCTTATATAATAATAAGTTTTTAGCCAAAATGCAGGGCTAAATTGCCGATTCACATCCTCAATGCTGATTGGTCTGCGATTAATCAACTTGCTCACAGTCTGAATGCCGCCCGCGCCCTTCAGCTTCGTTCTAAAGATTTTCGCTTGAGGATAGGCCAACACATAAGCATTATACATCTCTAAAAGATAACGCTTCAGATTTTCAATGTCAAAAAGATGACTTTGATAATAGTATGTTTCAAATAAATCATTAGCTCCACCGACGAGGCCATATGGTTTCATATATTGCGCCATAATGGGACTATTGATATCCGCTACCAATCTCCATGGAGCGTTCTTGTCAATAATGAATCCAAAGTTCGCAGCTGAATTTCTATAAAAAGAAAAGTTTGGGTCTTCTGTCCAGTTCTTTTCTTTATTTTCATCCAAAGAGTGATCGTCCTCTGCAATCTCTATAATAAAACCACTTGATAGAGGAGAGAAGTACCTTGAAAGAATGTATGCGCTCTTGGTGAATGGTAGTGCGCCACCTTCGAATTGAACCAACTCCATAAATTCGTGTAAGAACTCCGAAAAGTTTTTAATTTTTGAGTTGCGCTGCTCTTTTTGAAACCAGAAGGTAACAAGATGGTTGTACAAATTCTCCATATATACATTATAATTTTGATGAATGCTCACCCACGCACGTTTAGGCATTATCTGAGTGATATTACTTTCTGGCGTTATCAAGCCTTTAAACGCTGCTTTCTTATAATGTGACTGAAGGCCCGAAAAAGCGTCCACAACAAAATCAAAAGCCCAGTAAGTACGCTTGTCGTTAGATGGTATTTGTTTAAGATTGGTTTCAGACGGGTACACCACTACCCCACTTCCGTCTATTCTCCCATGAAAAAGTTTTCCATACCAAAAATCAATCGGTTCAGGGTCAACTGCTGCGACAGTTGGCATGCCATCTTCCTTCCAATACTTCCGAAACATATACGAAGCTGTCGGCCCTAACTTGTTATTCCCAAGCGCGACTGTAATGGGGGTAACTGTATCAAAAGGTGCTGCCATATAATAATTCTCCTAAGATTTCTTTTCAGGGTTAACCCCAGCAGCGGCTAGGGCGGCTTCTGGGGACGTCGGGGCCGGGGATGTTGTGGAACCGGCTTTCTTTCCAGTTGGACCTATGGGGCGACACCCCACATCACACGTCCAGCCAGAAGAATCCACCTTGCCAGACAGTTTCCCAATTACATAATAACCCCCTAGTCCCAGCTCGCTTGCGGTGCTCCGAGATAACCCCATTGAAGTCGGAGCAATATATACATAATTACCTGGCATAAAAAGCGTATTTCCTATCATTGATACGCCTGCCTTATAGGCAGCTGCCAACCTGCTATATGTTGAACTACCGCCTGCTAACGCTGCGGTTCTTTGATATGGGATGTCTGACTTTTCAAATGCAATTTTTTTAACTGGTCCTCTGTCTTGGCCAACTGCAATATGGTAGATGCCGCGCGCATTGTCTTCTTGTTTGTTCTCACGCAATTCTCTTGAAGACCAAGAAGCACAGTAAACAAATAAATATTCATAATGATCAGTCGGCTTGGCGAACTGCGGACTGCCTTTTACGTCTGATGTGCTATTGGGAAAAGGAGCCAAGTTATTAAGATGGGCTTCACTAATGCGCTTCGTGCTTTTTGGTCCAAGCGGGTCTGACCCGCCCTGCTTGGTTTGGGCACCGAACGTTGTGAAGCTAACATTATTCACGCTGGTGGTCGTGTTGCCCGCGCCATCATAGCAACCATCACCCAACGCAGCAACAATCAACTCTTTAACGGACGCCTGTATAAATTGTTTTATTGTATAAATTTCCCGCGTCTGCGAAACAACATTCTTAATCCAGAATTCAGTAAAAAGATTTAAAGAAACAGGAATATCTGCTATATTTATACGTTCCTTCCTCCCAGTACGGGGGTCAGTAAACGACAATGAACCAAGCAAATAGCGAATCGGCAATTGCTTTCCGCTATAACTTACTGACAAAACAACGGAGAGAATATCACCAAAATACATATAATTAATTCTTACTTTATTTTCTTCCTTGCCTTTCTGAGTTTTATTGGCCTTACTAAATTTCTCTAGCTCCTCTTCTTTGTCAGCTGACTCTTTTTCTTGGCCCGCTTTCTGGATAGCTTCAGAGCCGCCCTGAAGGGCTGTTGCTGAGCCGCCTCTCTGCGGAGGAGCCGCCTTTTCATTTTCTTGCGCCTCGGAAGACTTAGCAAGATCTTTCTGATATTTTTCTTTCTCCTCTGGTGACATCTTATCAATCTCTTCTTGGGACTTTGCCGCCACCCTAGTCTTGCTCATATCCATCCGCACTTCTCTGTCTGAAATCCTCCCCCCTTCCTGCATCAATCCAATCTGAGCCGCGTCAACATCCACATACCATATTTTATTAAACTTTTCTAGCTCGCTCAACAGGCGACGATACTTTGCTGTCTTGTCAACCGCCCTCAAATTTGCCAATTCCTCATCCGATGCTTTCTTTTCTTCGGCAGCTTTTTCTAAACCATCTTCGGATTTCTTAAGCGCATCTTCCTTCTGGGTGGAACTAGAAAAGAAACCACTAGACCCACCCGCTGCCTCTTCCTTTGCCTGTTCCTTTCCCGCCTCCTCCTGCTCTTTCTTTGCTTCTTCTTCCTTCTTCCCTGCTTGTGCCGCTTTTAACTCAGCCTCTTGAAGTTTCGCTTTTACTTTCGGGTCGGGCCATAAAATGTTTCTTTGAACCTCGTCAAGCTTCGTATCGATATAACCTTCATATTCTAACTCTAGTTCAACACTGCCATTTTCATTCCAAGAAATAGAATGGTCCTTCAAAGTCAACATCAGAGTTTGAACTGAGGCTTCTAATGCCATCTTAACTCCCTTTGGAATGAACTCCTGATTTTCTTTAGGAATGGCCCATCCATAAACAAGCTTCATCGCATAGCGCTCAGAATTGGGTACTAAATTGCCCTTCGTATCTTCTGTGTATTTGCTTGACGCTATAGCCAATTCAAGTGGTGCTGCACCATTGGGTGCTTTTTTAGCAAGAGCTGCCAGACTTTCTGCAAAAAACTTTATAGTAACATTCTGTCTTCGGCCTGCCATCTCCTTTGAGCCCGCATCATAAAGTTCATAAGTAAGCTCCTTCAAACCAACAGCATCACCACGAATTGTCTTATTTGAAGTTATGTCAGAAATGGTTGCTTCATCATAATGCGTTCTAAAAATTATCTCCTGGCCCAAGCCGCTTATTGGCTTCCCGTCTGGCTTAAGCAGCACCTTAAATAATTTAATTTTTGGTGTTAATAGAGAAGTCTGACCCGTAGTTATATTCATGAATTCCTGGCGACCCAGCCCAGATGTTAATTTTTGAATCAGTTCGGTTGGCGGGGCATCAATGCAAGTAAAGTGTCTGAACCCACCAGGATTGTTTTTTTTGTTACAATAAGTTCGCCAATGGTCCATCAAATAACACTGTTGATTAAACCGCTCCTGATGTTGAGAAGCTGCATCCTCATTATCAGAGATTACTGGCTCTGTTTCTTTGTCAGCCATCGTAACTTATACCCTGTATGCGGCTCTTACTTTCCACAATGGAGTTGGAATATTAATAACCTCTCCAATCTTTACATGAGCCTCAGTGGGTTTGTTATTATACCACGCAATTATCCACCACAACTCGCTATCGCCATAGTGCTCATGAGCCAATTTATAATATCTATCTCCGAGATTCCATACATGTCCAACATTTTCGAATTCACTTTTCTCAAAAGCTGTCGGTTGCGTAAAACGAGGTGTCTCGTAAAAACGAAATTGATTAAGACCGCGTGCTTTTAAATCTTTAGCATATAACGGGTTCTTTGTTACATAAATAGCTCTAACTTGATATCTACTTCCAACTGACATTGTTTGTTTCCCCCGTTATCTTGACTGACTCCTGTCTGATGTCATTTCTGAAGCTGCTGTCTCATCCGCAGGCACCGACTGCGTTGGTTCCACCAGCGACTGCGTTGGTTGCTCTGGTGGCGGCTCAGAGAGGCCACCAGGTTGCGAAAAAGATGATTCACCATATGGAAATTTCTCTCCACCGCGAAACTTATTTTTGTTCCACCCAAGGGGGAAGCTGTGCAAAACTTGAAATTCTGCACTCAAGGTAATTGATTGAGGATACATCATCCCGACCGCTGGTGTGAAAAACCCAGCTTCAAAATCAGGAGAGTATTCAAAACCACTAAGTGTGCCAAGCAGCCCTGCATTTTCAGCAGTCGCCGCATTCGCAGTTGACGGTGCTGTAATCAGATTGCCAAATTTAATCTTAAAAAGTGGGGCTTGTTGAAGGTTGGAAGCGTTATCTGTATCTCCGTCATATGTGGGATAAAGCATCGCGAAGAGCATTTCACATCTCCCCATATTATCTTTTGCTTCTGCTAGACTCCCTGCTATAACATCCCACTCCATAGAAATATTTCTTTTTGTGTTCTGAAAAGTTGAAATAGGATCCATCCTTCCGTAAACATCTGTTGTATCCCAATTAGACTCATATGAATCCGAAAAACTAGAAACCCAAGCTTTGAAGGTGACACTCCTGCCAGTGGGTACATGATAGAAGTCAATTATATATCGGTGTTTGTTCGCTAATTCATCAGATTCATCAGCACCAAAAGAAAAAACTTCACTCACAATTTATCCCCCCTTAATATAATTATCACCACAACAAATTATTATGTGGTAACAGTCCTCAAATTATTGCGCTTGCTTAAAAGGGCTTCTACCGTCCGACCCAATTCTTTGCCGTCAAGCTCAAGAATAATGGTCGTGGGGCCACCAGCACCGGCACCAGCGGCAGCGCCACCCTCGCCCCCAGCGCCACCAGCGCCACCTTTGCCTTTGCCACCGTTGGCACCACCTCCGAAATTAACTTTAGAAGCGGCCTTAAGCATCTCAACAAATGGATTCATATCGGGGCCTTTGCCGCTACCAAGGACGTCCCACTTGATGCGGCCATATTCTTTAGCAGTGCCCACCAAAGTTTCAACATTACTCACCACAGCTGGTGTTATCTTAGCTGCGTGCTTACCAGCATACCCTATTTCATGCAGCAACATTGTAAACCTCACGACCCTCCACATACTGAGCCACCAAAGGGCGTCGGCCATATCATAAATTACCAACGCCAAGTCACCTATTCTACTAATCATAGTGTCTGTCAATGAATTGATTTCTCCAAGAAAACCAGCAAAGGCAACTAGCGTGAACAGCGGCAGAGCCCATAGCGCGTGACCAACGCTTAACAAACCCCAAGAAATCCACCATAAACCAACCGCAGCAAGCATACCAAACAGCGCCATAAGCATAATAGCGCCAGATAACATTACAACGAGCGGAACCAACGCCGCAAATATGAATAGTATCTCCCACCACTGAGGCAAGAAAGAAAAGAATATTGGCAACGTTGCGTTCAATGCTGTCAGAGCAAAGGTCAAAATTATAACCCCCACACCCGCCGCAAACAATGGAGGGATAAACAGCGACAATAAGATTGAAGCCATAAAGGCACTATAACCCAAAGACATAAATGCTGACTCTAATGTAGAAAACATTGCCAAAGCACCAGCCAACGTTTCAGGGGCATCTTCAAGTATGTCCAGTAAATCTTCGACCGCCGCTGGTGCGCGTCTGAGCGCTGCTAAGTCGATCATACCTAGCCCCATCATCATCACGCCAAGCGCTTGTAAATCATCTGTCTTAATGAGCGCCAAAGATATAGCCAACGCGCCCAACCCAACGGCAAGCATGAACAATCCAATCATAGCCATAATCCCGCTAGGCAGCATAAGCATCCCCGCCAGTGCAAGTGA
>Ga0209128_1000149_pt1 | contig 48192 bp, 84 predicted proteins | sample ETNvirnome_6_100_FD_184072 | JGI IMG/M metagenome (GOLD analysis project Ga0209128, IMG submission 184072) | Marine viral communities from the Pacific Ocean - ETNP_6_100 (SPAdes) (version 2) | ecosystem: Environmental > Aquatic > Marine > Oceanic | place: Pacific Ocean | collected 2013-06-19
CAAGATGGGGTACTGTTTACGCAATTTCGACTGATTTGTCATCAGATATTAGGTTAAAAGAAAATATTGTTAATATGACTAATGGTTTAGATATAGTTAATGCTTTAAAACCTATTGAGTATACTAGAATACCAGATGAATCTAAAACACAACATTTTGGATTTTCGGCACAACACGTTAAAGAAGTTATGTTGAGATTAGGATATGGTGAAAATACTATATATTCAGAAGAATATTCTGAGGAAAAAGATGATACTAATTGGGGGATAAAGTTACCTGAATTAATTGCTCCATTAGTGTCAGCCATACAAGAATTATCAGAAAAAATTAAAAAGCTTGAGGAGGAAAAATAATGCCAGACGTAACAATAAGTTTTACAGATGCCCAATGGACAAGAATAGTTGCTGCAACTCCTAGTATAAAAAGAATTGATGAATCAGGAGATGTTGATGCAGCCTATTTAGCAGCAAAATGGAAAGACCAAGTGGAAAAGTGGGTAAAAGCCCATGAGAGTGTTCAAGCCGTATCAGAGTTTTAAATAAATGCCTAAACGTAAACTAACTTCTAGAGAAAGAATACGTAAGTTTAGACGTAAAGACCCTATGATGCCAGCATCAGAAATGGCTAAAAAGCTTAATTTAACTAGAGGTAGAATTTCCCAAATACTTAAAAGTGAGGATATGATTACAGCTTTTCCTCAACATAGTAGAGTATACTATTGTTGGGTATGTAATGATGTCCTAGAGAAAAAGGGAAGGTTCTGCAATTCTGAATGTAGGTTCAAATATTATCGAATTAGAGTTACTTGTGCATATTGTACAGTACCATTCTATCTCAGACGGGGCGAAATAATACAACGACATAATCGTGGATATAAAAATGTCTACTGTTCTAGGACTTGTTTTTACAAAAGTGAGCGTAACGACTAAAAACTTGACATAAGCATTTGCTATATGATACAATCTTCATAATCCGAAGGAAAAAACACTTACATATACGTAAGTGAATAAATATGAGGAGAAATATATATGGTAAATAGATTTGGAAATAATACAAGTAGAAGAGTGTTAGGAGATGTATTCACAGAAATGAATAAAGTTTTTGATACTAATCTTACAGAGGGGATATTACCTTTAGACATCATTGAATATGGTGATTCTTTTAAAATAGAGGTAGCTGTTCCCGGTTTTCGTAAAGAAGAGATGGTAGTTAAAGTAGATGATGGTTCTTTAGTTATAAAAGCAGAAAAAGATACTAATACTACAGAGGATACAGAGGCAAAATATCTTTATAGAGGTATAACTTCCTTTAATTTCTCTAGACAACTACCAAATATTGAAGAGAAGTTTAAAGTTGATTGTGAAGCTATCACATCTGCGTATGAAAATGGTATTCTGACGATTACTATGCCTAAAAAAGCCGAGCTGCAACCCAAAACAGTTGATATAGAGGTTAGGTAATGCGTATATTAGTCATTTCTAGCGTTTTAGCGGGAGCGCATTTTTTTGAAGACTTAGCATTATTACTATTAGGACGGTATACTGAAATAAATATACCGATCCTACTAGTAGCTACAGTTTTATTTAGTATTTTAATTGGGGGGGTATCCCGCAACCCTAAAGTCAAGAGGTTTTTAAGTACATAATGGAAATCAATGACGACTTAATAAAACAATGGGAACCTAAAATAGTGCGTATGCTATCAAATACCTTTGTTATAGGTATGGATTGGGATGATTTAGCCCAAGAATTACGGATAGCTATTATGAAAGCGGCTCATGGGTTTGATGAAGATAGAGGTGTGATATTTCATACATATCTCCATACTTCTATGGTTAATACTTTACGAACTTTAATCTCAAAAGCCCAACGTCACCAGACCCCACTAAGTTTGGATGCCGCATACTACGATAACGAACAACCATTATTAGATCAATTAGCAGATTCATTATCTATTGGAATAGATATAGACAATGATTTAGAATTACGAGAGTTATTAGACTCTTTACATCTATCCGCAGAAGAACGTAAATATATTTTATTGCGTATTGAAGGATTAACAATGGAAGAAATAACAGAAGATTTAAAAAGTTCAGCGTATAAAATTAAAGACACTTTAAAACTTAGATTGGAGTATCTATTACATGCTGGGGAGTAAAAAGCAAGATTTTGGATTGTTTAAAACTCACTTGACAGACGAAACTGCGATCTATATAATTGTCGGTGTAAATCATAAAACTGAGAAAGTTACTCGTTACGGAACGTGTACAACAGTAAATGAAGTTAAAGAAAAGTTAAATCAAATTACAGATCGAGGAATCACCTTATCAGTTTATACTGAGGAAAATCGAACTGTATATAGAGAGGTAAGATAAGTATGGAGAGTTTTGATTATATTGAATCAGGAATTGTTTTTGGGTTAGATTCCAAGAATAATCTACGAACATTTAATAAGCATTCCGTGGATTTTTCAGTTCATGGGGGTGCATATAAATTTGTAATAAAGTATTTTGATGACTATGGGGAGTTTCCAAGTGAATCTACATTAGTAGAGAACTTCCCTAGTCTAGACCCATCAGCATCTTCTTTAAAATGGGAATATGCAACTAAGATATTTAATAATCAAGTATTGTATAGGAATATGGTTGGCTTAATTAATTCTAATAGAGATTTAATTCATACCGAACCTAAAAATGCAATGACTAAAATTATGATGGGGCTTCAAGATTTAGAGGTATTGCATGATGATGATATACAAAGTTATGCAAGAGCGTCTGAGTCTAGGATGGATGAATGGAGAAAACGAAAAGAACGACGTAAATTAGGAGATGGCATTATGGGAGTACCTACAAGTTTCCCTAGTGTTAATGCTACTGGTATTGGTTGGCTTCCCGGAGAATTAATTTCGGTGTATGCTAGACCAACAGTAGGAAAAACGTGGATGTGTGTACATGCAGCAGCAACAGCAGTCTCAAAAGGTTTTAGAACATTATTAATTTCGACTGAAATGCCTGTATCTCAAATTAGTTTACGTACTGATGTTGTTCTAGCTAATATGATGGGATTCAATCTCTCTCATAAAGCAATAAGAGCAGGGGATGAAATAGATGAGGATGAGTACCAACGCTTCCTCGACGCTATTCATGAGCAACAATTATTGATTTGTGATCATATTGAAGGTGCAACTAGTATATCAGTAGAAAATATAGCGGGATTAATTAGAAAACACAAGCCCGAATTAGTAGTTATTGATGGTATATACCTTGTAAATACAGGAGTAGGCAATAGAAAAGCTATGTGGGAACAGTCTCATTCAGTCTTTTATGGCATGAAGAATCTAGCTCAGACAACCAATACTCCGATATTTGTTTCTACTCAGGCGAATAGGGATGCAGCTCACATGTATTCCCCACCTCGTCCTGATCAAGTAGCTTTCGGTGACGCTTTAATTAGAGCCTCAGATGTAGCAATGGCTATGTCTTTAGTCGAAGATGAGGATAACAAACGATTAGTTCAATTTCAAAAGTATAGAGATGGAATTCTCCCAATTGAAACAACCGCAATGATGTGGAATGTCGATAGTGGAGAAATTCACGAAACCACCTTCGGTGGATTATATTAAAGGAGGATAGTAATGAGTTTAATAGATTGGTTTACAGGTTCAAACAAGAATAGCAACAATCATAGTGATGAAGGTATTATTGTACGGAACATTAAAAGTAAAGGCCCAACTGCTGAATCAGTAGCACTCACCGTAGGAGATATTCGTAGCGGTAGAGTAACAGACACTACTGGATACACTAGTGACGTAGTTTTATTTCTACGCAAGGGGAAAAAATAATGGATTGGGGCAGTATCTTATTGGACATGGGAATAGATACACCGTCTGATCGAGATGAATTTCAAATTCCTTGCCCCTTCCACGACGATTCACGACCTTCATGTTCAATTAATGTGGAAAAGGGTATGTGGATTTGTTTTAGGGGTTGTGGGCAAGGTAGTTTGAAGTCTTTTATAGGACAGTACTTAAACTTTACATCGGATGAAGTAGAAGAATATCTACTAAAAAACGGTATACAGATTGAGCTTTGTTCGTTTGATGGCTTTGAAGTTGAAGATGGTGATCTAGACGAAGTTGAAATACCTTACCAAAAGGGATACGTCCCCGATTGGATTTTTAAACGAGGTTTTGATAAGCAAACATTATTAGAGTGGGGGTGCGGAATAGATAGTTATAGAAATCTTGTTATTCCCATTCATGATGTTGCTAATAGAGAAGTGGGATGGGTAACCCGACAATATAAACAAGAACCCAAATATTTATATTCTAAGGGTCTAAAGAAATCTAAGGTTTTATTTGGCAGTCATAAAATATCTAAGTGTGATTTTGTCTGTATTACTGAAGGTACTCTGGATACTATGTGGTTAAATCAAAATGGTTTTAACTCTGTAGCATTATTAGGGGCGCATATGTCTAAAATCCAAGAGGAACTTTTAGTGAAACTACCAACAAATGAATTAGTATTATGTTTAGATAATGATGAGGCAGGGAGAATGGGAAGCGAGAAAATTAGTGCTTGCATCTCCAAACGCTTTGTGGTATCATATACGCAGTTGCCAACTGAATATAAAGATGTGCAGGACATTAGAAATAAAGAACAGTTACAACAAATAATAAACACAAGAACATTTTGGTAATATAAGGAGGAATTTATTATGACAAGTGGTATATCAAGAATAGCACAAAAACAAGAGAACGCAGGAAGTGGAAATTCGGGGGGAGGAACTCCCGGAAGAGAAGTTTGGTTTAGAGATGGAGATCAAGCATTTCTATCACCCGTCGCAACAGGCGAAGAAGGTGATGAGAAGTTTGATGAAATATATATGTATACGTATAGAGTGGATAATCGTTGGACAAATAAACTATCTGACGATGGAGTAGACACTAGTGATATCCCTGAAAACACTAGACCCGCTCATAAGTTTGCTTTTTGGGCATATGTACATGAAATCCTGCATCCAGAAAGACGAAACGAGTCATGGATGGAAATACAGGGGCCAAGTGGAAGAAAACTATATAAGGAAGAAGTTAATGATTTCAGAGTTGTTGCTTTAACCTTTGGACGATCAAATTACATATGGAACCAGTTGGTTGATATTTACAATGATTGGGGAACCTTGAATAAAGGTGTACTGAGAATTAAAAGAACTGGTACTGGAATGTATGATACGTCCTACACACTAGCAGCAACTGCTCGTGGTGAGGAAATACCTGATGATAAATTGGCAGAAGTAGACGACTTGCCTACTATTAAAGGGTACTTTAGGGAACGATATAGTGGTAATCCCGCTCCGTCTTTAAACGGAGTAACTAATGCCGAAGTCGTGAACCTTACGACTGACAAAGAAAATTTGTTCAGTTAATATGAGCAGACAAGATACGGAGCAAGGTTTAAAGGGATTTTACTGCTCTTTCGTGGCAAGGCTTGCTGGGAGGGCTACACCTGAAAGCCCACCAAGGAGAATAAATGATAGTTGATAATGAACAAAAATATAAAGAAGCTATGGATAATTTACTCTCCTCTAATACATGGATAGTAGACGTAGAAACAAATGGATTAGATTATTTTGGGATGAATCAAATATGCGGTATTGGCATAGCATTGAATTGCGAAGGCATAAATAGTTCCGCATATTACTTCCCCTTTAGACATCAACAAGGAATAAACCTACTTCCTAAATTCTTAATTGATCTTATGCAATATATGAACCAGAGAGAGGTTTTAATTGGTTACAACATTAAATTTGATTTACATTTCTTAGAACAGGAAGGTTTAGATGTAACTAATATTGAATTAATTGATGTATTAGTAATGGTTAGATTAACAGAACCCGCTGTAGTAAAGGATTTAGATTTAACAAGTACTTTAAAACGTAGTTATGGTGAAGAAGCAGGAGCTTATGATATTGAAACAAAGAAAATATTACGATCTAATAAATGGAATAAAGACTTTTCGTTAGCACCGCCAGACATACTCGGCCCTTATTGCATAAAAGATGTTGAATGGACTGAGAAATTATATAGAGATCGATTAGCAAAGCTACAATCCACGGATCAAATTAAGATTTTTGATATGGAAAAAGCTTTAACGAAAGTTTTATTTAATATGGAAGATGCTGGCATTTCAATAGATAATAAATATGCAGAACAAGTAATGGGTAAAATAGAACAACGAAAAGGGGAGATTGAAACTCAAATATATAAAGATGTTGGAGAGTTTAATATAAATAGTACAGCACAACTAGGAGAAATCTTTAATGATAACGGTATTTTTTCTCCTGAAAAGACACCAAAAGGGAAACAATCTTGGGGTGAAGCAGCATTAATTCAAATTAATCATCCACTCGCAGGATTAGTTAGACAATACAGAACACTAGAGAAATTACGATCTACTTATATAGAACCATATTTAGAAAAACCTGTTATGCATACATCCTTTTGTAATTGGGGAACCTTAACTGGAAGATTATCTTCTCGTGAACCCAACCTTCAAAATATTCCACGTAATTACTTCAAATTATCTAATGAAGAGTTATCAAGTGATCAATTACGAGATGTACGAACTAGAGTATCGGCATTGATAGCTTCTAAAGGTGGAACAACGCAAACTGAATTATCGGATAAAGTTATTCAAACGTGGGGTTATTTAGGGGATGAATACTATGATGAGAAAGATAAGACTCAGATAGCTATACGTAGATTGTTTATATCTCGTCCAAACAAAACCCTAGTTGGTTTTGACTATTCGCAAATGGAAGTTAGGGTTTTTCTGAGTTATTTGAAGAATGATGAGATTGATGAACTCTTAAAAAGATCAGATACTGATTTTCATGGGGAAGCAGCAAAATTAGCTTTCAATGTAGAGGAAGAATCTAAAGATTTTAAATTTTATAGACAGATGGCTAAGGCTATTACGTTTGGAACTATATATGGAATTGGGCGAAATAAGTTAGCCGTACAGTTAGGAACGACTCCAATTGAAGCAGGGCGATATAAGAAACAATACTTTGCAGGATTGAAAGGATCAAAAGAATTCTTTGATTCTGTCGTTAGTACTGTGGAGAATAGAGGGTGGATACGCAATAGATACGGACGATTATATAGAATTAAGAAAGAGTTAGGTTATAAAGGAGTTAATTATCTTGTTCAAGGTACAAGTGCAGACATTTTAAGTGAACGAATGATTGCAGTATCTGCTTATCTAGCCGATAAGAAGAGTAATATGTTGTTGCAAGTACATGATGAGATTATTTGTGAGATAGATAACTCTGAATTAGAAGAGGTTCCTAATCATATTAAATCATTATTAGAAGAAAATAGTTTAGATATACCTTTATATGTTGATATGGAGAAGTGTTCGCCATCATGGGCAACGAAAAAAGACTTTATGTATGAAGCAGTCGTAAAAGAATCATGCGAAAATTATATAGATTGGGAGTAATAATATGAAAAAGACAAAAATAGTTGGGATTGTTGCAGGAGTAATCGGTGGAGCGGCTGGAATAGTTGGAGGTGTATACGCTACCTATAAAGCTAATAAACGTTATAAAGAATATAAGGATTTAAAAACAGAGATAGATGCCATTCCACATCCAATAGAATATAAAGAAAGTAGTTATCCATATGACAGAAAAAGTTAATACACCACATGGAACAGCGTCTTTAAAAGATAATTCTCAATGGGGAGATAAATTAGAAATAGCTACAAAAATACAGGATTTACATGCTAGGATAGGAGAGATTCAAGATTTGTGGTATAGAGCAGACGAAACTAGTAAAGGACATAAGGAATTATATTCAGAAACATTAGATAATGTAGTACGTTTAGCTGCTTTTGCATCAGGACTTGGAGCAGACCTACATGTTTATGTATTAAATAAGGTTCAAAAATGGGAGAAAGAAGATGCGTCAGAGTGATGAAACCTTTGATCAGGCATGTCGTAACATCGCTTTAGAGGTGGCTAGGACGGTCATAGAGAAGCATAAAGACTATGGCCCTGATAACATATTAGTTTTCAAAGAACAGGGCTTAATCGTCCGCCTATGGGATAAAATAGGTAGATTGAAACATCTATTGTGGGAAGCAAAGCAACCTAAACACGAAGCGATAGAAGATAGCTTTACTGATTTGGCAGGATATGCTATAATTGGTTTAATGTTACAAAGAAATTGTTTTACATATAAATTAGAGGAGGAATAGTATGGCAAAAGTAAGTATGCATTTAGGGTTTACATTTCGTATAGGAGACTTGAGTACAAATCAATATGCTCGTATAGATGTAAATGTAGATCAAATCGATACCGGAGTCCCGGTTGACGTACAGTTAGCTGAGGTTAAAGATACCGCTAATCAAATTTGGGGGTATATGAAGGAAGAAGTCGATAATAAAATAATAGAGGTATTAGATGAAGGATCAAATAATTAAAAACGAGGTTACTAGAGCAATAGTTTTAGAAGCAGTCTTAGGAGAAAGAGAACGTCAAGACCTAATGTACGGTAACCAATCAGGACATTCTGATGAATATTGGAATGTTATAGCAACCGAAGAGAATGGAGAGGTAGCACGAGCTATTTGGGAGCAGGATGATGATAATATGTATGAGGAGATTATTCAAGCCTGTGCTGTATATTTTGCATGGGCAGAAGCAATTCATCAACGTAAGGAGGCTTAAATGAAAAATAGTGCTGAAGAAGTAATAGAATCTCTATTACAAAATAAAACAATGAATTTAAGGAGGGGTAATAGCGATGAATTTTCTTTTGGAAGAATTCCTTTCAATATCCCTGTTCTTGATAATCTTACTGGTGGTGGCATACCTAAAAAGAGAATGACTATTTTGTACGGGCCAACTAACGTAGGCAAGTCATATTTAGCATCTCAAGTTGTCGCAAACGCCCAGAAAAATGGGGGGACTACAGCATGGATAGATACCGAACTATCTTGGGACTCAGCTTGGGTCGAGAGATGTGGTATAGATGCATCTAAAGTTATGGTAGCCCAACCAATTAATGGTGAGGAAGCAATGGATACTACTAGAGAATTAATGAGATCAGGAGTAGATGTTATAGTTTTGGACAGTATTGCAGGACTTGTACCTACAGCTGTCCATAATGAAGACTTTTCTTATAATCCAATGGCTTGGCAAGCACGATTTGTAAACAGTTCTTTGCCGAGAATACTACCCAATCTAAAACATGGTTCTGCTTTAGTAGCAATTAATCAAGTTAGAAGTAGTATAGGGCCGGTAGCTTTAGATAATATGCCCGGTGGATTAGCTCAAGCCTTCTTTGCCCATTTCTTACTACAAGTTAGGAGGAGTGGTTGGATTAAAGAGGGTACACAAAATGTAGGTTTTGACATGGAAGTTCGTTTACGTAAAAGTAAAGTTGGGGGAGAGAATTGGAACTCCGCTACTGTACCCTTTAGAGTAGAAGGTGGCATAGATGTTACCGAAAGCTACATTAGAGACGGGATTGAAGCCAAGTTGATTACCCAAGCTGGCCCGTGGTATACTTATAAAGACCAGAAAGCTATGGGTTTGAACGGAGTACGTAAATTATTCTCAGAAAATCCTGAGTTGTTTGAGGTACTTAAAAGTGAACTTGCGACCTAAAGACCATACTGAACAAGAGAGACATATACAACATTTATTAGATGAGTCTGGTTTGCGTTATGATACGCAGTACTCATTCATTAATTATATTGTTGATTTTTGGATCGCAGAGCTTGGATTAGTTATCGAGGCTGACGGTGTTTATGGTCATCTTAAAAAAAGAGACACTAAACGAGATATGGAATTAATGCAGATAGCACAAATAAAGAATGTACTGCATATTAAAGAAACAAAGAAGGAGGAAATTAAGGAAGTTTTATGGCAAGCATTAAACAACTTGTGAAGCAACAGAAGAAAAAGAAGCCACGAGCTAAATCTTCTAAGCCACGAGTAATAAATCAAGATAGATGGTTTTTAAAACAGATAGATAATGTACTAGGATACAGTAGACCGTGGAAGGCGGTTCAGAAATTCTACCCATCAGCATTAGGTAATCCATGTGATAGGTATTTATATTTTGCCTATCATGGCGGACTACCAACACAGAAAATTAATCCACAAACGCAACGTGTTTTTGATACAGGTGGAGCTTTTGAGACTAGGATGGAGAAATATTTAAGGAAAGCCGGGTTATTTATAGCTGCGGAGCAAACATTAAAATTTGACAACCCTCCTATTTCAGGACGGTACGACTTTCTTATACGGTATAAAGATGTTGATAGAGCTATAGTTGAATTAAAAACTATTAATACACGAGGGTTTGAGAATTTAATTGATAAACCTAAACCCGAACATACGATACAATTACAAATATATTTAAATCTAATAGGTTTAAAGAATGGTATAGTTGTATATGAAAATAAAAATGATCAAGATATGAAAGCCTTTAAAGTAACGAAAGACAAGAAAATATGGGATGAGGTATTAGAAAGATGTATTCGTATTATGAATATGACTCCTAATGAAGTTCCTATTACATGTACAGGAGAATTTTATTGTGCTTGTAGGGAGGTAAAAGATGAAAATAGAAACAAAGCAAACAACATGGAGTCCAATTAAAGCGTTAGCAAATGCAGAAAATGAATTACGAACATTAAATGTTCCAGAGTTCAAAACAGATTTATCTGATAGAGACGATTTAGAGTTTGCAAATTTAATGAATCAAGATAATCGTAAATTAGAAGAGTTCTTAATTGCTTACGGAGGGTATAAAGCATATTTAGAAGCACAAGTTGCTGATTGTGAAGCCAAACGTAAAGCTTTAGAAGCAGCTTTTGAAGAAGGTTATGCCACCGCTATTTATAGAATAGCAGAAGAACGAGAAGAAGAAGGACATAAAAAATTAACTAGGGAAGAAGTTAGGGGAGCAGCATTAAGTAGGTATGCTTCACTAAAAGAACTACGCCAAGAAGTGATAGAACAAGCAGCTTTACACCAGAAAATGGGTGGGGTATTAAATGCTTATAAATCAGCTTATGATGCCGTCTCTAGGATAGTAACCTTGAGGACATATGGCGAATCAAGAAATAATTAATAAATATTATTTAGGTTTAGACTGTTCTAGTAAAGCAATTCATGGCGTAGTGATTGATCAGAATGAAGAGATTATTGCTCAATATAAATGGGGTAGTAAATCAAAAGATTTTGAGGGGCGGTTTCACCAATTTAGTAGGGAATTTTTAGCCGAACTTAGTACAATAAAACATACCCTTTTATTAAGGAATAATATGTTAGCGGCTGTAGAATCAGCCATCTTCATACAAAATCCAAAGGCTACTATTTCCATCGCTTCAGTAATTGGAGTTGTCCGTTTTGTCTGTGATATATTAGAAATTGATTGTTGTTTTGTAGACAACACAAAATGGAAAAAGGATATTGTAGGAAAGGGAAACGCTTCTAAAAAAGAAATTAAACAGTATGCAATAGATAAGTGGGGTGAAGTGTTTACAGAACAAGACTTTGCAGACGCAGCGTGTATTGCATTATGGAAGAAACAGGAGGATATAAATGGAACCAAAGAATAGCCCAGATCAGATAAGAATTCAATACAATGAAGAATATCATGAACGGTTGGAATACGAAGATAGATTACCTGAAGGGGTAACTGAAGAGGATATGAAAAAAGAATATGGTAAGATAGTTTGGTGTGACTTTAAAGATTGTTTTTGGAATCGTAGAATCGAGGATTATCAACGAACTTATGGAACAGTTCAAGGAAATAAAAACTATAAACCAATTAATGAACAGGAAGCAGTATTCTCACGAATATGCGGACGAGAAGATGAGATAGTATTAAAGTTTAAAACTGTACGAAATACATCAGGTGGTAAAGTAGATGTACCTTATTGTTATGTTGCAGCGAAAAACGGCAAGTTAGGCCACATAGATTTCTCTAGGCTTATGCAATCGGACGGTTCACCGTATGGTGGAAACATAGATTCTCAATCTGCGGATAAGTATGGTGGTACTGAAACATTTGGAGCAAGGTAAATGCCTAAGAAATTACCTGAAGAGGTTAAACTTAAAGCGTTAGAGTTATATTTATCAGGAGATAATACCGCAGATACTATCTCTGACAAACTAAGTAAAGAATTTAATGTGAAGGTAGCAACTTCAACAGTTTATTCATGGATTAAGTTAGACGGGTGGAAGGATACTAAATTAGCCACCCGTGCTAATGCTATAACAAAAGTACAAGAGTCCGAAACACAGCGATACGCTAGATTACAAGAAGAGCATTTAAATGAGTATGAAGCTCTACGACACAAAGCTGTAAATGAATTAGGGACTTTAAATTTTAATCGTGCTTTTGATGCCGCTAAAGCATTGGATTTAAGTATTCAAGGGGAGCGGCATGTAATGGAAGGTTTAATTAATCTTCAATTTGTACAGGATGTTATGTCAGTATTAATTGACGAGATTCAAGACCCAGATTTGCTACAACGAGTAGCTTTTAAATTAAAAACATTAGTACAAAAGGATGGAGATGGTTAAACCAAATGATGTAACAACTTTTAGCAAAGCTTTTGAATTATTATCGGAGGGCTTAACGACCCATACGTCAACTCGTGTCGGTAGTTTTTGGGAGTTTTTACGGGATATTTGGTCACAAGGATTCGATCATCCCGAATATTTTAAAGCTTGGCATATAGGAGTTATTGCAGAGGATATAGAACAATGTTTACAGGAAGATTTAAATTATGTAGCTGTGTTACCACGGTTTCATTTTAAGTCAACTATATTAGGACATGCCTTTAGTGTTTGGAGATTGTTACAGTCTACACGAGACATGGCAGTTTTATACTTATCATATAGTGATGGTATGGCTAAATATCATATCTCTGAAATTAATAAGGAAATCGCAAGAAACCCTATTCTTTCAGAAATGATGGTAAATAGAACTCCAAAAGCTGATTATTCATGTAGGTATTATTTACAAAATAAACCAATTGAAATTATGCATGGAGGATTATTTTCTTTTAAAAGAGGTTTACATGTTAATGGAGCCTTAATTGCTGATGACGTTTTACGTGATCCTGAAAACCCTTTGAACATGGGACAGATTACAAAAGTAGAGGATCACTTTATGACAGAGAGTTTATTCATTCCGCTTAAAGGAGTTCCTACAATTGTATTAGGAACACCTATGATGCCGGGTGACCTCTTGACAGTATTGCAGAAAGATGATAGATTTAAATCAAGAATATTACCAGCTTTAGACCCCGCTCCAAATAGGCGAGTTCTAATGCCAGAGTTATATTCAGAAGATTGGTTATTAACACAACAGAAGGCACGACCTAAATCGTTTGCTTCCGAGTTTTTGTTAGTACCCCATTTTTCAACTGAATCATATTTTAATACAGAGGATATAGAAAAATTAGAAGACCCAGAGTTGAGGAATTTACCTACAACTAAACCGTATACAGAGTCGGTTGACGAACAAATATTCGCTGGGTTTGATGTGGGGAAAAAGAGACATCCATCACATCTCGTTATTTTCAGAAAGATTGGAGATAAAGTAGAGCAGATACATCAATCATGGTTAGATGGTTGGAGTTATTCAGATCAAGTAGAGTATCTGAACGAAGCGGCAGAAAATTTTAATATTACACGAGGATATATAGACAATACTCGTGGAGAGTTAGAAGATAGAGGACTAGACCATAAATGGCGTTCCATGTCGTTTACATTAAAATCTAAGAATACGATGGCTCATATATTTGAGCAGTTCGTACATTCTGGGAATTTAAAACTGCTTCAAGATGAACGACAAAAATCGCAGATTTTATCTGTAAGTAACGAATTGAAAGCACCCGAAACACCTATGGGACACGGAGACGCATTCTTCTCAGTTGCAATGGCATTACAAGCATGTCATGAATTATCGCAAGATGTTTATACAACAGTAGGGAGTGCTACAGATTGGCTAGAGGCGGTATCGCCCGGAGAACAATCAGCACCAAAGGCAAGTGTACAAATAGAAGCCACATTACGTGGCAAAAAAGACGGAATAAAAGATTTAGAATCAGGAGAAACTCAGTTATCATGGAATGATACAAAACAAGTTGGGGCAACTGCTCCAAATCCTGACTGTCAAGAAGGCATCTGTGTCGAATCGTTTTGGGTTACAGAAAACAATTTATGTCTCTACTGTGGATATCGAGGATAATTTTAAGGAGGATTTTTATACATGACAACTACGTTAGAACCACATGCTGAAACTGTGGCGAGAAATCGTTACTACCTAAAAAATACTAAAGGGGAAACTATTGAAGATGGAAACGCTTTATTTAGTCGGGTGGCTGAAGCCATTGCGAAAGTTGAAGATGATTACTTTACTTTACCTGTTGAAAAGGATTTACTTAAACAAGAGTTTATAGATATAATGGAGCGGTTAGAGTTTATTCCTAACTCTCCAACTCTAATGAATGCTGGAACTGAACAAGGAACTTTATCAGCTTGTTTTGTATTACCTCTTGAGGATAGTATGCAAGAGATTATGAAAACGGCACAAGATATGGCGATGGTTCAAAAGTTTGGAGGAGGAACAGGATTTTCATTATCCCGTTTACGTCCTACAGGAACCAGTATTAAAACTACTCATGGTAAGGCATGTGGCCCTATTGAAGTATTAAAAACACTTTCACGAGTATCTTCTATGGTAACACAAGCAGGAAAACGAGACGGTGCTAATATGGCAGTCATGTCAGTTTATCATCCCGATATCCTTAATTTTATTGACTGTAAAGCAACTGAAGGGGATATTCATAATTTTAATATTTCTGTTGGTGTTGACTCTCGATGGATGAAAATGGTTGAACATGACATGTCGTATGGATTAATTGATCCACACACTAATCATCTAGTTGATATGTTATCAGCTCGATACGTATTTACAAAAATTGTTGAGGGGGCGTGGAGGAACGGAGAACCCGGAATGATTTTCTTAGACGAAGTTAATAAAGATAATAAAGTTTCAGAACAATATGGAGAAATGATTGCAACTAATCCGTGTGGTGAACAACCACTTCTTGGAAACGAGTCCTGTAATTTAGGATCAATTAATGTAGCTAAATTCTATAGATCAGTACCTAGCTATGACGCATCGGGACTTGTGTCGGAGAATATAGATACATCATGGGAAGAACACATCAACTGGCAACGATTAGCTAAAGTTACAAAATTAGCTACTAACTTTTTAGATAATGTAATTGATGCAAATTATTATGCCACCCCTGAAATTGAACAGATGACCAAATCGACACGGAAAATTGGGGTGGGAATTATGGGATTTGCTGACTTACTTATACAATTAAGAGTGTCTTATAATAGTGAAGATGCACGAAAGATCGCAGGGATACTCATACAATTCATAACACAAGAAGCTGATCTAGCATCTCTTGATCTTGCAGCAAGACGGGGAACTTTTCCTGCATGGGAACAAAGTTCTTTTGATCATGTAACTGAAACATATAGAAATGCTTGTCGCATGACTGTTGCACCAACGGGAACCATTTCCATGTTAGCAGATTGTTCATCAGGTATTGAACCCACTTTTGCCTTAGCGTGGAGAAAACAGAATATTTTAAAAGAGGAAACTGGAGAAGCTCAAACTTTAACGTACGTTAATAAATACTTTGAACAAGAAGCTAAAGATCGTGAATTCTATTCTGAAGACCTTATGACGTATTTAGCTGAGGGTGGTAGTTTGCAGGATCGAACTGATGTTCCGAATGATATAAAGGAGATTTATATTACATCACCAGAATTACTTCCTGAAGAACATGTTTTAATGCAAGCAGCTTTTCAATCATATGTTGATTCAGGTATATCTAAAACTATTAATATGCCTAATGATGCAACAGTACAGGATGTATGGGATACGTATATGTTGGCATGGAAAACAGAATGTAAAGGTATTACTGTTTATAGGGCTGGAAGTCGAGAGAAAGAAATTCTTGTGAAAGGGATTAAAAATGAGGATGTAACATTTGATTGTTGCGAAAACCCAAAGATTATTTATGAGAGTGGTTGTCATAAGTGTTTATCTTGTGACTGGAGTGCCTGTGAAATTGCATAATTCTGAGTTATCTAGTATAATAAAATAGGGAATTTATCTATTCCTAGTACTGAAAGCGAGGTGAGAACATGATACAACGGTTTTTAAAGAGTATTTTATCAGTTATAGCAATACCTGAAATTAAAATACCGACTATTAAGTTACTTAAGATTAGTTTTAGCTCGCCAAACATTACCCTACCAAAAGTAAAGATACCTGTTAAGCAGATGACTAAAACATTGGGAGTGGTAAATACAGCATTATTAGTATTAATGGGGAGTTTTGGATTAATATGTTCATACATTAATCCGATTCCGACACTTGCCCCTTATATACAGCTTAGTATAGCGAATAAATTATTTGATTTTGTTATTTATTTACAGGCAAATATAATACCTACAATTTCTGCATCGTCAGGTTTAATTGTTCTTGGATTATTATTGCACGTAGGTAATTTTAAAGCGTGGTGGAAGACTATTAAAGCTACACCAATGGTTATTGTAAGATCACCAATTAAAGCGTATCGAAAAATAACAGTCTGGAGAAACTGGCTGCTGGTTAAGATAGAATATTTAAATTCTGAATCAGCGAAATGGAAAACAGCCTTTAAAATTGTAATGTCTCCTTATTCTTTCTTGAGAATGATGGGATTAAGTCCACAAATGGCTATAGGCTTGTTAGCACTTGGTGGTACGGCGGGTACTGGAGTCGTTGTGAATGAGACGGTTTTAGCGGACAGAAGTTTCACAAATGGAGATAGTGGAATATACGCTGCTCCTGCTCTGAATCCTTCTCCTACATTGGAACAAACAATGGCATGGAGAAAAGAAAACAAAGAAGATAATACGTTAAGAATAGTTTTAACGGACACTCCTGTAAGGGAGATTAAGATTGAAAATGTAACAGTAGGTACGGTTTATACCGGGTCTGCGATACCTTCATCAGCACATACTTCTGCTGGTGGTACTGCGGCTGCGGCTACAGCAGTATTAATTGGAGGAACAGTAGTAACTGGAGAGAATGCAGTTCCCACTTTTCTAGAGGTAGGCGAATTACTGATCGAGAAGTCGAGATGTACGTTTATGTATTTCGATAATATTACGGCGCATACGATTAACGTAATTGGAAACGCCTCAGACGGGCAGTCGATTAATCAATCACCGGGAACCTCAAGAATGAGAGCAGTCGGTGGTGGACATCATCAGGCTGAAGCGATGGTGACTTCAGGCGGATCGTATGATAGGATACATATCGATGCACCAACCTCAGCGAAAAATGGAAAGATAGATAAGTTAACCCTAAGTAATTTATTTACTGAAGGGGGAGCGTGTGTATTTGACCGGATGAAAATCGGCACATTAACTATAAAACTTAATGAAATAGGAGGAGGCGGTAATGCTGGTGCGGCTGATGGATTTGCTACTAAGGAATTTAAAATTGCCGAAAGTGTCACAGCAGCCAACTGGAACGTTTCTGATAACGTTGAGGTAACTATTGCAGCACCAACTGAGACGGTGACTAACGAATAAAGGTGACACAATGGAGCCAAAAAATTCAGATTTATGGGGGCTGCTAATACAATCGACAGTCCTCATCGCAGTCTTATTATTAGTAGGCGTTATTGTAATGGAGGGATTAAATGGCTAGAAGGAACTGGACAAAGTGTAAGTGTGGTGTTAAACTACACGTAAAGAAAGAACGTAGAGTATGCTACGTATGTGAACGCAAACAACGAAAGGAGACATAATGGCAGATATAACAATATTCACATCTAATGGTTGAGGCCCGTGTATGGCAACCAAGTCTTGGTTAAAAAGCAAGGGACACTCTTTTACAGAGTATAATATCTCAGAGAATGTAGAATATGCAGATAGATTAGTACAAATGGGTTATAGAGTAACACCAGTAGTGGTTATAGGAGGAGATACGATAGTGGGATTTAGCCCACAGAAACTAGCAGCAGCTTTAGAATAGAAAATAAGGAGTAGAATAATGATAGGAAATATGTTAAGAGATAGAGAAGTACAATATGTAGCGGTTAAAGACGATCTTACAAATACGTGGCGTATATTAGATACGTGGCACGAGGATTTAAAGTCTTTACAACCTGAAGATGAAATTGATGATGAAACTGAGGCAGTTAAAATTCTAACAGAAGGTGAATTTATATCAATCGTAAAAGAGGCGGCACGGACAGGAATTTTAGCGAATGCAAACTTTGGTAACGAAGAAGAATATAATGCAATGGTTACTGAAAAAGATGCAGAAATTCAAGATTTACGAGTAAAATTAGAAGCCGCAGAACTTAATACAAAAAATCCTGAGATTATCAGGGAGCCACGATCTGAAGAATATGAATTAAAAGAGAAAGCTATGAATTCAATTCTTAAACTAGTATCTATGGCGGATATGACTAATTTAGGTAGGGAATAAAATATATGAAATTATCAGAATATTTACCAGAAGTGCCACAACTAGCACAACAATTAACTAATCTGAATCAACAGATTGATATGATGCAGTTAATGAAAGGTGCTAGTGGTGCTGAAACTGGATCGGCTCCAAGTATAGGACTTGATCATGTGGTCAATACTTGGGTACGCCATCAAATGGCTTATCGACAACAATTAGTTATGGACTTACAGACTATTGTTATGTCAGTACAGGAAATACGATCACCTTTAAACCATATTACAAATGAGGTTTTTAGGAGAGGCTTAGAATGGAAAGCTTTAACAGATAATCCTGAAACTGAAACAAAAGAGGCACTTGAAAAATTTCTGAAGAATTGTAATATCTTCTCTCAAAGTTTTGAAGAAGTTATGAGACAATTCCATTTTGATTTAAACTCGATAGACGATGCGTTTTTATATTTAGCTAAGGAGTATTATAGTGATGGAGATGTCCTCCGATCCAAAGTTAAAGAGATCAGACGACTCAATCCAGCTTTGGTCGAATTCGACCTTGACACGGCTGGCTTACCTAAAAACGCACATTTTATATGCCCAATCCATAGAGAAGAACTCTCAGAAGGGCCGGGAACATGCGAAGAAGGTGGTTGTAAGAGAGAGATGCAAGCAGTCATGTATAAGTACTATCATAGAAATCAACACATGTATATGTTGGAACACGAAGTTATACATGTATCTAAATTCTCTCCTTCGGAAACTTATGGTTGGAGTCCGATCCTTACGGTTTTTGAAAAAGGATTAACTCTTATTGGTATGGATAAAAATCTATACCGTTATTTCTTTGAAAGGAAAATGCCCGCTTCCATGATTATGGTAACAACTGATGATCCTGAGAGTCTACGTAGAGAAAGAGAGCATATAGCAGCCCAAACTCGTATAGACCCTAACTTTATTCCAATGGTAGCTGTTTCAGCTAGAAGTCAAAGAGGTCGAGTAGACCTTGTACGACTTTTCCATACACTACAAGAAATGGATTATCTTCCTGTAAGAGAAGAAATACGAGAACGTATCGCAGCTATGTGGGGTGTAACTCCTGCATGGCAAGGCGCACCTGAAGCATTTGGGGGCTTATCGACACAGACTCAACAATTAGTTGTTATGAGTCGTGTTGTTGAATCAGATCAACGATTAATACATCAAAAAGTTATTCCTGCTTTATTGGACGCATTCGGCGTAACTGATTGGACATTAGAACTACCAAACCCTGAAGAGAAAGCTGAAGCTACTAAGATTAGTTTTATTCAGCAAAGGTCGCAAGTAATGCAAACCATGTCTCAACTAGGCTTTATGTTTACATTAAAAGAAGAAGGCGTTCCAATGGAAGATGCCGAATTTATTATTAGTGGCGATATGGTTCCAGCTGCTCAAATGCAAGCTGAACAACAAGCTATGCAATTGGCTCAACAGGAACAGCAATATCAAATGGCTCAAGCTCAACAGCAAATGCAGGAACAGCAAATGGGAGGCGGTGAGGAAGGTCTTCCTGCTCCTCCGGGTGATGAGGGAGCAACTCCTATTCAGGCAATGCTTAAAGCTGATGGGAAGTTTGAAGGTCGTACCGCAGGACGAACCCCTGACTGGCATGATAAAGCTCCTAATGAAGAACGTGATATTGATGAATATGCAGAGGCACGAGCCAAGAAAGCAGAGAATCGTCAATTTGGATATAAAGAAGTTGGCGGGGCTATGAATAAAACATGGATGGGAGACTTAATGCAAAAAGGATTTTCTAGTCCAGTTGTTAAAGAGGTAAGTGCTGACGGTACTAAATTATGGTTTCTACAAAATGGTGTAGATTACGTAGCTGATCTAGGAATGAACGGTGTTTTAGCCATTGAAAAAGCTACTTTCAATACTACTAGACCAGAACGTCCTAAGACTCCTATTGACAATACACCAGCAGTACTAGATATTACCGAGGATATTTAATATGCCAGTCCGAAAAAAGGATGGTAAATGGTATTGGGGTGGACAAGGCCCATTCAATTCTAAGAAGAAAGCCGAAGAAGTTGCTCAAGCTGCTTATGCTTCAGGCTATACAAAAAAAGGATGGTTAACTAATCCTCGTGGTTCTACAGACAGTAATAAACACGAAGATGCTGCTGAAGAAGAACGTCAACAAGGTTTCCGCTATCGAAAAGGTATGGGTGGTTGGGGACGAGGTGGTCAGCAAGAAGGAACCAAACCTACTATTCCACGCAGTAAAAACAGAAAACTAAAAAAAGATATGGCTTCAGGTTATGGTTCAGGGTTAAATGCCCAAGGTGACTCATTAAAACGTGGTGCTTATTGGGATCAAAGAACCAACAATAAAAAGACAGGGAATAAAAAAGAAGAGCATGAAGAAAGTGCTGTTCAAAAATTCCTGAAGTATGACCAAGGTAGGAGTATTAATCATCCTTCATATCCTCCAACACATAGTGGTCTACTTGGCCCTAAACGTATTGATTGGAAAAAGAAACATAAGACTCCTATTGATAACACTCAACCTACAGAATTTGTAGAGAAGAACGTTCAAAAACAAGTTGATTTATTTGAGATGCCTGACTTCTGGTTATCTAAGTTTATTGATATTAATCGACAAAGAGGTTTAGCATATATTTTAAAACAGTCTGAAGATGAGGAGGAGGAGGAAATTGATCCTTCACCAGAGCCTGATGAACCAGATGAACCACAAGAAGATTATGAATTAATTGATGAGGATGACGAACAAGATGTAGATGCTTCAGCAGGAGTAATTCAATGGGATACTGAAACAATGGGGCCACTTCCCCCAGATCGAATTCCTATAAGAGATGTTAGTCAGGCTCCGAAAGGAGTTCGGATTATTCAAGGGCCAAGAGGAGGATTATATTATTTAGAGGGGCAAGGTGATACAGCATCAAAACCCCCTGAATTTAATCGCCATACTGCAAATTTTGATCGCATTCGGGATAGTATGCAATCCGAAATAACAAAGTTTGAGAATCATGATAAAGCAATTGAGAATATGTTCGATAAGCATATGGAACGTCTAAAAGCTGAACATGGATTAAGTAAGGATGACGAAGAATATGTAAATAAACTAGCTGAAGCTGCCATGAATGATAAAGAATATCAGACATTTGAAAAGGCTAAAGAAGCATTATTAGGAGAGAGACGAGATTTTTATAGAGAACAGAGAAAGCCAATGGCAGAGGCTATGAATAGTTTATTTAAAAGTTTTGCAGACAATCCTCAAATTGAAGGTTTACCAGTACATATTAATCCTGATGTTACTTTACAAGCAGGGGCCGATTTTGCACAAACATTTATAAAACATGTTCAAGACGATGTGCATCAAGATTTTATGATGACAATGCATAGCGTACCTGTTCCTGATCCTGAGAAGGATTACAAAGAAATGACAGAAATGTATGTAAGTGGAACTGATATATTAAAAGAATTTACACCGCATTTACTTGTAGAGAGTCTACAGGGTGAGCGTAAATATGTAGACCCTTCTAAAACTAAAGACGCACGAAAATCGTTAGCAACTCTTGCTGAAGGTAATATGAATGATCCTAGAACAGGTGAACCAATGACTAGAGATGAGATGGCATATTGGGATCGGGTACGTAGAGGTCTTGATTATCATGAAGCATATTTGGAACAAGTGCTGAAAAGTAAAATAGAGCGTAAACATTTAGGTGGATATTATTTAGAGAAGGAGAATGTTCTTGCTCTTAATCCATTTCATGTGATAGATTTATTTGGTAATGATAAACAAAACTTTATGGATGCAATGCAAACAGTATCTCACGAACTATTGCATAGTGGAAGTCATGGAGAAACAGGACGAGATAGGGTAAATATATTACGTGCTATGAATGAAGGAATGGATAATATAAGATATTCTTCTGATGTAACAACATCACTTTATTCCAATGATGAAGGGGTTGTCGAACATTCAAATAAACTATTGGATCATTATAAATACTTTGTAGAAGAATGTCCTGTAGAATTAATGTCGCATATTGTTTTAGAAGATAAATATGGTATATCTAAAAAACCTAAAAATCGAGAAGAAGCTGCTGATCTAAATATAGAAACGTCAGCATTGGGTTATCAAGACATAGTTCCGGGGTTTGCAAAATGGATGTTAGCAAAACATAATGATAGTCCTAAAGCGGCCCGAAAAGATTTAGTAGCTTTTTTAAATACGAAAGACCATAATAAACTTCAAGAAGAGTATATAAATTATTCTGCTGTTCATGCTTTAAGCCATAAGGCAGCAACTGACGAGGCTAATAATACGAATCATCGTCATAGTAAACTATTTAAAAAACATTTCGGTCATATAGACCTAGATAAATATGAAAAAGGTGAATTAAAACGAATGAAACCGGGAGCCACAACAGAGGAACGGCCTGAAACAATTGACATGCCTGATTATATCAAGTATAATAAAGAAGCATTATCTAAAAATACAGCATCTATGGAAGATGTAAAATGGTTATTATATGGGGAGCGTGATTAATGACACAAGACAATAAATTTGCAGACGATAAAAGTAAGAAAATAGTTAATGGATTGATTAAAGTTTATGAGAAGAAAGGTTTTGGAGCCTTTTTAAAAACATTAAACGTTGTTAAACCTATTTTAACGGCTACGGAACATCAATTTGTTCATACTTATGTTACACGACAGCATGAACAAACAGCAGATCGAGAAGCTATGGAACAAAAACTTAAAGATATAAGTTCTTTACTTAAAGAGAATGGCGGTGATGGTGGGGGATTCGGTGGAACTGTAGCAACATCTGCTGATTCAGGGTTCTTTACACCAACTTATGGTAGTAATAAGAAGAAAAAGAAGTATGAACAAAAAGCTATACCTTCTCAGAATACACCTACTTCAAATGAAGCCAACCTTAAAAAGGCGTTGGATCAACGACACATGGAAAACGATACTCCTAAAGTATCAGAGTTTCCATCGGAAATGGATAACACGGCTGTAGAAGCGGAACAGGAGTTTGTAATGCAAGTAGAACAACTTAAAGATGGTGAACGAAAGGATAGACGCTCTAGGGAATCAGCTATCTCTGATAGTGTCGATCCATCAGCAGCAACAGTATCATTAAAGAAAGACCTTGACACAATCATAGAAGAGGTGTATCATGGTCGTACAACAAGCATACAAAAGATAATGCATTTATTAAAAGATGATAACACATAATTTATGCCCTAAATGTAATGGGGCAATGTACTTGAATTCAGATAAAGATTTACTTTGTATGATATGTGGGAAAATTATTTATTTAGAGATTAGGAGGGATTATGATTCCAGAACAGGCAAGATCAGAGATCGTAAGAAAGAGACAACTAGGGACGACATGGACAGGAATAGCGAGATGGTTGGCGGAGACATATGGAATAGAGGTACATCGAACCACGGTTCAAAGGTGGTACGACAGGGAAATCTTTTCAGAAGAAATAGCTGACGCTGTTCATGATTTGGATGGTTCAGATAGAATTAAGCTAGATAAAAAGCTTCAAACTTTTAAAACAGAAGCGGTATATTGGAAGAAACTATATGAACAAGCAATTAAAAATCAAGTTAAACATGAAGTTTTTGATGATTCGATACGGAATCTTGCTCCCGCAATTCGTGCTGTGGCGATTCCTAAACCTAGAAAGGTTCAAGGACAGGGCAGGGAGCAAACTGTGGTCGCTCCGCTTTCGGATACACATGTTGGTGATAAAGTTGAACTCGACCAAATGGTCGGATTAAATGAATATAGTATAGATATCTTTAACAGACGATTATATGGATGGGCTAATCAACTACTTCAATTGGTTGAATTAAGAAGGAAAGCATCTCCTATCAACAAGTTAATTATTCCCATGCTAGGTGATATGGTTAGCGGAGATATACATGAAGAGTTAGCACGGAGTAATATTGACAACTGTATGGGGCAGATGATTAGAGGAGCAAACTTAATATCTCAAGCTTTAATGTTCTTTGCTCCACATTTCTCTGAAATAGAAGTTCCTTGTGTTGTAGGTAATCATGGTCGTATGACTAGAAAACCTCCAATGAAAGACAAGTATATGGATTGGGATTATATGTTATATCAATGGGTTGCTGCATTTTGTAGGGAACAAAAGAATATTAAGTTCCATATACCAAAAAGTTATGCTACAACCTTTAATGTGTATGATCGTAAAGTTCTAATTATGCATGGAGATTCAATTAATGGGGCAGGATCAGGCACAGCAATCACTAATAGTATTTCAAAGATGCGTTCCGTGTTTGAATATAAAAGAGTATTGGCTGAAGAACTTGGGGTTGGAGGTGACTTACCAGACAACTTTGATTCTGTTATGATGGGACATTTCCATAGAGTAGATGAAATAGATATAGGAACAGGTGAGATACATATATGTGGAACTATGAAGGGTGGAGATGAATTTGCATTACAAAGATTAACGGCAATAACAAGACCAAAACAGATTGCAACATACTGGCATCCACAATATGGATGTATTGGAAAAGAGGTTTTATACCTAAACCGTTATGACGATAGTAAAGATTCTTTTACGGATGTATTACCTGATGTATGGATTAAGAATTAAAATACAGGAAATTTCGCTTTATGTAGTATAATTATATTATAGGGGGATAGATACTTCATGGCTAAAATTAAAGAACGAATAGCTAAAATGGCTATGGAAAAAGTCATAGATAAACTAACAAGTAACGCTATCAGAGAAACTAATCAATGGATAGAGAATTCTTCCCCTTTTTCTACAGATAATAAGCGAGATATAAGAGCATCAGAATTTAAGAATAAAACAAATTCGGGGTTAGATTATGGTTATAATCACCCTGAAATGGATTTATTAGAGATAGGACGGCCCGCTCAACCAATTACGGGAAAGTATATACAGAACGTAAAGAGCCATAAAAGAAAGACAGCAACAAGAAATGTGAAGGTTAGAAAGCATCGACGTACATATACAAACCAGAAACCTGTTTTAATGCCTGATGGAAATTGGGCAATAGTAAGTACTATTCCTGCGGTTCAAGCAAATCCAATTTTGCAAACCGTAGCAAATAAATGGTTTTCTGAACAGAATATCATTAAAGAATTAATTAGTACTACTTTCCAAACAAAAGTATAAAGAGGTAAGAAAAGAATGGCGAATTTAAATGTAACAAAAGAACAGGAATATATTGTGGCTAGACATTCACGAATGGTAGGCAAAGTATTAGACTTAGTAGAGGCATCATTACCTGAAGGGACTCAATGTGAGAAGTTTAAAAAGCTAATTCAAGTTCCTTTATATGACTTTAGGAATGATATACTACGTTTATCGACAGGGGAAGTACCCCCTATAGACGATTAACGTTAGGATTTTTCTATAATAATAGTATAATAATATGTGGTTAATCTATAAATCACAAATAGATTTCTAAGATAATCTGATGGTCGGATGGCTAAGACCAACCGTTAGAGCAACAATAAATGGAGGTGACCCAATGTCAGACGAAATAATGACAAGAGTGGAGAAGCAAATGGAAGGAACTAACCTTGCTTTAGCGGCAGTCGCCGAGGTATTACAGAAGATGGATTCTCGCTTTGCAGCCGATGATGAGGCTATAATGCAGAAAGCTGAACAAGAAGCAGCTAATGAGGAACATACAGCACTAGTTAAAGAGATAGCTAGCGCAGTTTTTTCTGTACTCAAGGAAGATAACGGTATGGATGTAGATGGTACTAAGGTAAACAATGCCTCAAGTACTGGAAAGTCCGCCGGTAATGCCGATGACTCTGAGAAAAAGGCAGCTATTGATAGTAAGACTGAAAGCGTTCAGGCAACTATTCAAGCTATGCTTAAAGAAGATGAAGAAGAAGAGGACGAAGAAGCTATAGAAGGGGCAAAATACGCCAAGAAAGGCGAAGAGGATTACCCTTTGGACGAAGAAGAGAATGAAGAAGAAGCAGCAGAGATGAGAAAGGAAGGAGAAGATGACGAAGAAGATGATGACGAAATGTCAGAGATGAGGAAAAGATTGAATGACCTAAAGAAACAGGTTGCTTCATATGAGGCTAACATGGAAAAAGCCATTCAAACTGAAAGCGAAGACAGGTTGCGTAAAATGGGTTTCCGAGAGGAAACTTCTCTACAAGGCCCTAAACTGCTTGATCGTATAGGAGTCGATGGAACTACGCCTATAGCTAAGTCCGTTGAAACCGGTGATACTGTTGAGCAACTAATGAGTCTTTCTTGGAAAGAACTAAGAAATCTGCAAGCCGATATTGAAATGGGCAACACAGATGGAGTTCCAAGAGAATTAATAAACTAATAAAAAATAAATTATAGGAGGAATGAGTAATGTCAAACCCATCACTTAGTGAATATGTAGCACAGTCTCAACGTGGTTTGTATCAGAGCGTTTTTGGCCCTGAGTATATGATGAAACAATCATATTTCACAGTCGATACCGCAACTGGTATTTTTAATACTACGTATGGACGAAAAGTATGGCAAGCTTTAAATAACCAAACTCGTTTCTTCAATGCCATTCCCAGAACAGTCTGGGGAAACACAGCTGGTTGGAGGGTAAGGACAGACCGAGGGTCTGGACGATCCCAGCCTGTCACAGAAGTAGGAACCCTACCAACTGTAGATGTCTCTAATATTGAAACGGTATCGAGCTTGCCTCGTATCGTAGCAACCACTTTCGGAGCATCGGTAAAGTCCGTCTTTACTGCACAGCTTGAGGGTGGCGTTGGAGATGTGTTGGCGTTGGAAAATGAGAATGCCCAGCTTGACCACATCAAAGAAATTAATGAGGAGTTGTTAGCCCCCGCAGCAATGATTACATCTGCCGGTTCAACAACAGCCTTTACAGTTCCAGCATCTATGGCATCATCTTTTAAAATTGGTGACACCGTAGCACAATACGACAATTCTGATGACAATTGGGTCACCGGTGAAGTAGGACGAACAGTTTCGGCTGTTAATACTACCACAGGAGCAGTAACAATTGGAACAGGTACAACCTTTGCCGATGGTGACGGTGTAGCAATATATAGTAGGGCTGGAATGACATCACTTGATGACGTAGTAGCAGAGGACGGTCAAAACTTTATTGGCGGTACTCCTCATGCTAACTTCTCAGCAAATGGTGGTATCCGAGCCTACGACCTTACCTTTGGAGGTAGGGCATCAGGACAATGGAACGCTTCTTCTAATGTCAGCATGAATGCTGGTGTCGGACGAAACCTCACCCTTACTTTGCTTGATACAGCAATTCAGAATATCAGGCAGAATGGTGGTGAGCCTAAGTTAATACTACTTGGTCACGACCAGTACTTTAACTTGGAAAGGTTGCTTAACAGCAATCAGAGGTATATGGGACAGGAAGAGTATCAAGTGGGAGTCGGTTCTGAAAGAACTTTCCCCGGTACACGAACTGGACTAGTCCTCGCTACTTACCAAGGTATACCAATTCTACCAGATGCGGATGTGCCAAAATCAGTAGCAGCGGCTGATACCGTTCTAGGTTCAAACATCTATGTGCTTGACACAGACTACATGGAAATTGCCATAGCGCAACCCACGCAGTATGTAGAGAACAGAGATTACTTCGCCGCCAATGCACTTGTTGTTAGAGGTCTACTCTACACAATGGGTGAAATGCGATGCAGGAATATCTGGGTACAGTCAAAGATTGGCGATTTGAACGCCACATCCTAGTACTAACTTTGAGGGGTGAGGGAGAAATTCCCTCCCCCTCTCTTTCATTTTAAATACAACGAGGTAAATTATATGTCCAACGAGAAAGAGGTTGTCATTAATTTGGCAACTTACATGGAACGGTTGGATGCATACATAGAAAGTCAAACAACATTGAATGCAACATTGAGTGGAAGAGTAGAAAAAATACAAGACAATGTAAACGAAATGCAGATTTGGAGATCGAAAGTATTAGGAGCGAAAACCGGACTAGTAGCTGTTGGACTTCTTATATTGCATACGTCAGCCGTAATGATAAGTTTTATAGGAATAGCCCATTTCGGTTTCGGCGATTAATAAGGAGAATTAATTAAATGAGTGATAACATACGACATACTGATGCAAGAGAATGGGACGTAGATTCGTCAACTAGACAATCTGTTCATCCAATGACACGGTACGTTCCTTTCCAAGAAACCCTATCAACAACAGCTCAGACTCTTGTAACAGCGTCTGCGGGGTTACCAGCTGTTAACCTAGTTAAAAATCCTAGTATTGAAGGAACTGATGTTGGTGAATTTACAGCTGTAGGTTCAGCAATCGCTAGAAGTTCTGCTCAAGCAGCTTCTGGAAGCAATTCCCTCTTAGTAAATCCCGGCAACTCAGCTGGGGGAGAAGGATTTTATTGGAGTATTCCAAACGTTCCCTTTAATCTAGATGTTCAATATATTACTGTTCAGGCTGAAGTACGGGGTGCTTCTGCTTCTGGAGATGTGGCTATCCTGATTACAGATAATGAAGCTGTTTCTGCTTCACATTCAGTCTTAGCAACATCCGCAACTACAAACTTATCAACGAGTTTCCAACGGATTACAGCAACCTATGCTGTTCCAGCTTCAACAGATACTACACAGTACTTAATGAAAGTCTTATCCGTTGCAAACCATAATATTAACTTCTATGTCGATAAGATTATGGTTGAAGTACGAAATGATAATGCTTTATCTACTTACCTAGATGGAAGTTTAGGTGTAAATTATTCATGGACAGGTACAACAAACCTTTCAGTTTCTAAGAAGAAGTCAGATTTGTCTGTCATTAAAGGTGTTAAAATAACAAATCAACATGCTACTGATCCAGTATATATAGCATTTGATACTGTGGCATCTACCAGTACGGGTATACGAGTTTCAGGAGCATCTACTTTTGAAACTGGAATGCCAGCCTTGGATTTCCGAGATTACGTATCAATAGTAGCTGGGTCAGGAACCCCAGCAGTACATGGAGTTATTTGGGGAAGTCACTTCTAAGGAGTTTATATGACAACACTATTTCAAGAAGCGTTGTTCCCGACAAAGAAAGGGATTGATTATTATCAATTTATGGAAGAAGACTCTACTATTACTTTACTGGAAAAACAACAAATTGGACGTACATCCCTAGAGAAAATTGCAAAAGGATTAGATGAATATTTACGATTGTTTAAAGCTGGGATCGCATCTAAAGGAGAGATTCTTACGCTGGCTCGTGCTTTCCCCAATAATGATCAATTTCAAGTCGCTGCAAAGGGTCTTGATCCTGATAGCGTTATTGTGGTTGGTGGCCCAGCATCAGTAGAAGTTGTAGATAGGGAAGGTCATATGATTACAACAGGGGCATTAGAAGACGCCTTTGAGAATTATATGGGTAACTTCCGTACCCGAAATGCTATGGTATTACATTCCGATGTTCAGGTTGGATGGGCATTACCATGCTATATAACTAAAGGTGGACAAATCTTTAAGAGTGGTGTAGATGATAAAGGATTGTTTTTTATTACTGAATTAAGAGATGATACAAAGATATCAAAACGAGTCGCTGAACAGATTAATGATGGTAAGTTACGTTCTTATTCCATTGCCGGGTCAGCAACTAAGACGCAAAATATGGAGAAGGGTTTACAAAAGTATCTTCAAGTAGATGCAATGGAACTGGCAGAGGTAACTATCTGTGAACAGGGAGTTAATCAAAGTGCTGGATTCGATATAATAAAAGGACACAGCACTCCGAACCATTCCTGCGTTGACGGTAGCTGTCTTATATCTATAGAAAAACAAGGTGGAAGGATAGAACAAGAAGAATCAGGATATCGTCATGCTACTGATCCAGAATTAGAAGCTAACATCAAATGTGGAACATGCCAATTTTATACGGGCGAGGGATGTTCTATAGTAGTAGGAAATATTGAAGAGAACATGTGGTGTAAATTATACGCAACTCACGAAGAAACTACACCCGATCAATTTAATAATGATAGAGGCCCAACAAAAGTAATTGAGGTGACACTAATGGCAAATGATAAAGGTGATATAGATTTTAAAAAGTCTTTTGACGCTTGGATGAAAGCAAATATTGAATGGACTACTGAAGGTAGTGGTATGCAATTGCAACGAGATTTTGGTTTGGTAAAGGCAGATGATGATGAACCATATTCTGAAGAGTATTTGGAAGAGTATGGACATCGAGAACGTCCTAAGAAAGTGGCAAAAGCTGATGATCGATATAAAACTGATGCTAATGATGGAGCATCTTTTCCGACACTCGTAAATTATGAGGGACGGGATGCAGAACATCATCAGTTACTAAGAGAGTATGGATTCCCTTCAGAGCAACCGCCTGAAGGAATGCGATACACTCCAGTTGTGGAAGTGGAAACAGATATGTTTGGAGTACCTATACATCACAAACCACCGTGGGTTACTAACGAAGCTGGAGAACATTTGGGAAGTCGTTTAAATGAAGACTCTCCGGGTTATACTAAAGTAACAAAAGCATTTTTTGATTGGATGGATAAGGAGAAAGATAAAGATTGAGACGAATAATTAATACCATCGGACGATGGCTACACTCCCATTATAACGGGAACGATACTATTGAGTATTGGGAAACCATCGAACACGTTAAACCAAAATCAAAAAGGTTCTATGATCCTTTCAACAAAAAGGACAGTTGGTATTAATAGCCTAGGAGGTAAGCACTATGATGGGAAAACTTAGACCACAGATATTTCTAGCAATTATGGTATTAGGAATACTAGCAGGATTTGGAGCGATGAATGACTATCCAGAGATCGCTACAGGTACAATTGGTGGGATAATTGCTCTGGGTATGAAAGTATTAGAGAACGAATAATGACTTCTTTCACTCCAGATACAAACAACGATTGGAAAGATCGTCAGGTATGCAGTTGTAAAATTCAAGGACAATGTATGTGTTATGCACTACAAGAATGTTTGTGTGGATTAGATTGTGTATGTGAAGATTGTGATGACATGCAGACATTTTTAATAGTTAACGAAGAAGATATAATCCTTGCGGAAGGATCAGACGGATGTCCATGTGGTGGCAATTGTCAATGTGGACAACTTGATATAAAGGAGGAAGTAACATGAACATAGTTGCAATAATGAATATGGCAATGATGTATTTTAAATTAAACTCAGGACAATCTGCCCAAGCTAGATACGTATTTAAAGAGGGTATGGATGTAATTTCAGTTATTGCCGCAGCTACTAAAGATAAAAAGATTACAGCTGCTGAGAAGAAAGCAGTAGTGAAAGAACTAAGAGAGTTTAGTAAGTCAGCAATTGATTTGTTAGACGGCATTAAAATCCCTGAGTAATAAAGATTGGCTTCGCTCCTATAGGGACGTAGGGAATAAAGGTTACTGCGTAATTTGTGGGACACTAACTACCATGATGGTAATTGATACCCAACGATATCTCTGTTCAGGGTTTGGAATGGGGGGATTTAACCCCGGTTCTGATGCATTCTGCTTAGATAAATACAAAAATAAGTATATAAATTAGACTTGATAAGAAGATATAATGTTTTATTTTAGGGGGAATTATGGACTATGATTACACTGTTGAGATAGAATACATGGCAAAAGAGTCTATACCAATTAAAGCACTTAGTAAACAATGGGCAGAGATAGTCGCAAAGGAACAATGGATAAAAGATCGGTCTGAAGATATAGTGTCTGTTGATGTAAAAGAAACCAAGCCTAAAGAAGAACCCTATATGCGTAGGGTAAGGAGAATTTAATGAAATATCTAAGAAGTTATTTTCCTATCCCCCTAATACTATTTGGTGGAGTCATGGCTGATCTTTCTCGACATGGCTTTGGAGAAGATATATTGACAGTACAGATAGTTGCATGGACTTCAGTAGTGGTAGGAGGAATTGGATTGGCACGTATAATTTGGTATAAGGTAAAGAAGTAATATGATGTGGCGATGGACTGCTTTAATAACCTACCTCGTTATTTGTATCTACGACTTCATGGTAGTACCTGTGTACTACGGAGTGGCAAGAATGGGATTGGATCTGGCTGATTACATGTCGCATCTACAAGCCATCGAAGACCCGTTAGTCCAAATGGAGTACCTCAAGAAATTAGTTAGTCAACACGAGCCATTTACTTTGAAGGGTGGTGGGTTGTTCCACTTAGCTTTTGGTGCTTTACTGACCGGAAGTGTATTTGGAAAGGACAAGGATTAGGATGCTTTTAAAGGGGTCTGTACGCCTCGTAGAGAGGAGTATAGAGGAAAGAAGTAGATAGGATATGATACGAAAGAAAACACAACGTTTTCGCTTAGGAGTTCAACTAACGCAAAAAGATTTACAGGCAATTGAAAAACTATTTAGGGTTCGATGGAATGCTACTATAAGTAATTGGAAGGAGAGAGGTTGTGAGGGGTGTTTATGGAAAGTTACTTGTCCTGATACAAACAACCATATCATTACTAAGAATGGTTTAATATTATCAGAAACAATTGAAAAGCTACTAGAAGAAATAAAAGGAATAGAAAATGAAAGAAAAAGAATTAGTATGTCCGAATAAGTATTGTTATGTATACAACGTGTCACAAACTATGGATCAAGATAGGGCTGAGATATGCCACAACTGTGGTTCCAAATTAATAACTCGGCAACCACACAATAAAAGGGAGGGTGCTTAGACGAAATCCCACTTTACTAAACTTGACTATATATCTGTATTTGGATTTTCCTTATCCTTATTGGAATAAGTAGTGTCCTTAAATTCATCCTTTAATCTATACTGAGGTGTTTGTGCATGACAGTTAGGACACAGTAGACGAAGATTTTTTAAACTGTTATCATCATTATTCCCATTAACATGATCTAATTGTAAGGGAATGTCCTCGCCAACCCAAAGTGATCTGCGACAGATATCACATTCGGGGTCTAAGTATCCTTCATTTATTAAGCGAATCTTTAATTTATCTGATTGCATTGGAACCTTATTGGAAAGGTAATCGGACATCTCTCTTGTTTTAATGAGATGTTGAATAGAGTATTTTGTAGGACGAGGGTTTACTCCCTCTTTTATTATATTCCGTTGTCGCATTCTAAGCACCTCCTGTATTATTATACTCAAACCAACCAGAAAATTTGACTCGATCTTTTCTTTTGTGGTATGATTGTTTCAGCACTCGCAGAGTGACTAATTCCAAAGGAGAAGAATTATTTGATACGACAAACAACATTAAAGAAATATGCTGATGAGGTATTTTACAGACCTCATATTCAAAAGTATTTGAAGGAAAATGTTTCACGATTCCCTTTTAAAAATGTGAAGAACTGGAGTCCAGAGATACTAGTTAGTGATACATGTGGTGTAAATACAGCAGGACAGATATGGTTGAATAGTAAATATGCAGACGAGATACCTATCCTTGAAATGTCTAAATGGATACTAGCATCTGATAAAGAAGCTAAGAGAGTTGTTCGACATGAGATTGCTCATATAGTACAGTTTCTATGTAAGTATGATGAGATAGGTACATGGCACGGACGAGGTTTTAATATAGCCTTAAAAATTGTTTCACCTAAAAACTATAAACGTGGTAAACATTCTGATAGGGGATGGCACGAAACATCCGATATATTAAAAGCTAGAAAAGTATTTCACCCTTTGACAAAGGTGAGATAGATGATGTACAATGTCAACATAAGCGAAGGAGGTACACGAATATATTTATTACAAATCCATTAGGAGCGTTCATTACATTTATAATATTAGGTAGTATTATAGCTATTATATCTGGTGAACCAATTAAATAAGAAAAGTAAAGGAGAGAATATGCAAACCATAACAAGAGATAGAGTGAAAGAAATAGTTAGTAATACTAAAGGTCAATTCTTTAATGTAGAGTTTAAGAAAAGAACTACTGGCGAGTTGAGAAATATGACGGCTCGTGTAGGAGTTTCTAAATACATTACTGGTGAAGGATTAAAGTATAATGCAAGAGAGAAAGATTTACTACCAGTATATGATATGATTGCTAAAGGCTATCGAATGATTAGCTTAGACGGTATTACTCGACTAAGGGCAAACGGAGAGACATATATTGTCATATAATGACTGTATGAATCCTTTATATATTTAGTATTAGGAGGCTGATATGAAGTTTGAAGTTAATAGTGGTTCAAATGGATACACTATAGAGTTCATCGATAACCGTACAAGTGCTTACGACCACTCGTATTGGATACAAGTAAAAGATCGTAACGGTAAACAATTACTACATGATGTTAAGATAGGTAAAGAAGACTTAAAGCGAATAGCTAGAGGTACTGATAATCCTAGATGACTACTGAAGATAGTTGGTCAACTTGGGAGGAGTGGTTAATGAACAATGCTCCTCCTAAGCCTGAACTAAAATATAACCCAAACCACAAAAGAACTAAAAGTGTAGAGAAGAAGATTACTAGTTACCTTAGACGAAACAAATCTTTCCTTCTACATACTGTTTCAGTTGAAGATAATAAGACAGTACAACAATGGTTTGTAGATGCTGGTGGTTGGGCATCACTAATAGATGCAGAGGGAGAATTATTATTAGGACATATTAAAAATCTATTACAGTTTCTAGGGGGATCACAACCATTATGGTATGATCCTGATAGACCATTAAAACGATCTTACGTGAGACGTAATGTAAACAGGGGAAGATTCGCATGAGTGTAACAGAACAGATGATGCTTTATGCTGAACAGTTTCAGCAACGGAGTGAATTTTTAGAAGCCTTAGTTAAAAATCAACATAGAGAGACTTATGACCTCCTCTTAAAAATACTTGAAATTGTTGAACGGATCGAGTATAATAATAGAGCGGAGGTTATCAATGACAACCGAGAAAGCACGACCTTTAAAGATTAGTTATTGTGTTAAATGTGACGTTTCAATCCGTGATCAAAGCAACACCAATTTGTTTATTGATCATCTAAAGTCTCTATTAGAAGTTGGATATGTTAAACAATTAACTTGGGGTAACTGTCGCAATCATAAAGCCGTAGAGAAGGGGACTGAGGTTACGGCATATTTAGTATGGGAGGAAATTATAAAACGAAGATGAAGTGGGTAACACGAGATCGTAAGACAAATAAGCGAAGAAAGAATAAGAGTTATGACAAACCTTTCCGAGAGAAGTCTACAGACTCTCTACATAAAAAACGTAGCACCGAATATAAAAAACAAAGAAGGGCGCAAGAAGAATTAGAATGGGAAAATTTATAAAGAGATTATATTGTAAATTAAAAAAGACACATAAAGCTACTGTTATAGAAGTTTGGGAGAATCGAAGATTAGATACTCTTAGATGTGCTGTATGTGATATTGTTATTACGGAGGTAAATTAATGGATGAACTAACAGATGATGAACTACTAGATTTTATGGAAGCCGAGTTCTACCATAAAATTTCTCTGACACGAAACGAAGCCTTGTATTTGGACGATAGTTGTTCTATAATGATCGAGGTTGATTCAGAGGTAAGACCCCCTCTTACTATGAGAGGTGTAGCTCCATCAGCAGGAATAGCAGTTCCATATGAATTCATAGAGAAGATTGGACATGCAGTTCTCTTTACAACTGATCCTGAGAATGAAGGTAAAGAAGCTGTTGTGACTTTGAGTACATCTGATTTATTAGCAATGAGAGAGGTGGCTCAGTCATATGTTAAGATTGGAGAAGAGCCGGTGGGTTTTAATTTAAAAAGAAAAATAGCTAAGTGTTTACATGAGACTACATACAAACAGTCTTTGACAGATAAGGTAGCCGATAAACTATTACAGGGTATCTCTACCGAATTATAGAGTTGTTGACAATTAGTTTAAGACTGTGTTATAATTGACACAGAGAAGAGAAGGAGGATAGTAATGTCATTACAATGGGACTTACAAGAAGTCACAGATTATAAAGAATTATGTTTTATTCCTGATACCATAGATGAGAAAGGTATCATTCACCCTGACAGAGTTAAACTCAATCCTATTACGGATGTTTTAATTTGGGGTAGTATGTCTATAGGCGTAAGTAAAATAACAAAGAAGAACTATACAGATGTACACAGACGATATAAGATGTTAGAGGAAGCTGGTGTATGTTTCTTAACAGGTGGGAAAACTGATGATGGTAACATAGTTGCAGATCGTAACCCATCCCTAACAGAAATCTATTTACACATTGGTTTACAGACTAGTGTTTCTAAAATTACTAACACAGTATTTCTACGTAAGATCGGGGAGACTGTAGAAGACAAAGCTAGATTTAGAATAGGTCAAGAAACAAAGACTTTTAATGATGCACAGGCTAAGGAGGAAACTCATGAGCCAATCCTTACAAAATAGAGTCTTTGCTCGATCTCTTGTATATGAATCAGTAGATGAGTATTATGGAGTATGGTCAGATATAGGATGGTTAGATGTAACTCATTTCCCCCTACTAGTTTTAACACAGTCCGTAGATGAATTTCCTGACTATGAGCATGACTCAGATTTTAATGTGTCTGCTATTAATGCTTATGGGAAAAATGTATTGGTGATGTCACAAGATTTAGATTTCCTAACATGGCTTGATTTAAATCCTATTGAGCAAAAACTATATGAGACAATTGAACAGCGTGGAGTACAACTCCAGTTAGTTAATATAAAGGATTAATATGAAAGATAAATATAGAGATAGTGATGCTCCAAAACTAACAGAATTTCTAGATAAGTTAGATACGTTATTAATAAAACAAGTGGGAGATGCTTGGGACTATACCTTTGAGATGGAAGATGATTGGGTTCATATAAGTTTACATTGTATAGACCCTGACAGCAGACCTCAACCAATGAGGTTGATAGATATATATGGATAAGAGATGACTGACCTTTTAATTACTATAATACTATTTATAACTTTTGTTTCAATGATATATGTTAGTTGGATTAATTACAAAATATATGTAGTGTCTAAAGATATATTACAAGTAAGTGTTGACTTGCTTGTTGAAACAATAGAGATAAAAAGAGATACCCAACAGATAAAACAAATGAATGATGAGATGCTTGACAAACTTTAAAGATTACGTTAAACTTTGGCAAGTCGAAAAAAGAAGGCAACCGTATAAATAAGGAGGTACTAATGCCAGCAAGTATATTTGGAGATAGGTTCTTAGGTAGAAGAGAACCCGCATGGCATAGATTAGGAGAGGTCTTTAATGAACCCCTAACTATGACACAAGCAGTAGAGAGAGCAAAGATAGATTTCTCTATTGATAAACATCCTGCCTATGCTCATATAGAAAATGAGGATGGGTCTGTAGATGTTGTTCCTACAGGCAACTTTGCAGTTGTCAGAGAACCTGTAGATGATGATCCTATTCATAGGATACTATCTATTGTAGGTAAGGAGTGGACACCTATACAAACTAAAACACTAGCTAAAATGCTAGACCCAATTACCGAAAAGTATCCTGTGGAAACTATAGGAGCGTTAGGATATGGGGAACAAATATTTATGACTCTTGATGCAGGGGAGTCAAAGATAGCAGGGGAAGACCACAATCTCTATTACTTAGTAACAGATCACCGAACAGGTGTAGGGTCATTACAAATGGCATTTACTCCAGTACGAGTAGTATGTCAGAATACATTGACATCAGGTCTGTCATCTGCTAAAGTAAATGTCAGACTAACCCACACACGAAACATTGAAAAAGATGCTGAGTGGTTCATGGGATTGTTTGGTAAAATGACATCAGCTAAAGAGACTGTCATTCCTATGATGGATTCTCTAGCCACAGTTAAGATAGAGAGTAAAGATGTAGAGAGGGTATTGACAAGTGCTTATCCTGATGCGTCTAAGCCACGTAGACTAAGTATATCAAATCAGATTACTTCTGATGATGTACCTAAAGAAGTGTGGACAAACTTATTACTAGATCGTAAAGACTTGGTAGAAGAATGGGAGCGAAGGCAAGATAGAGTTAAAGCTATTAGAAGTGGAGCGAAAGATAGGTTCCATGTTTTTAATGAAGAACATTCTAACCTTGCTAACACACCTTGGGCTATATGGCAAGCTGTTGTAGAGACAGAAGACTATAGGAAAGGGCATAAAGATTCCTCTACTGCCTTATTTGGTATGAGAGCTGAGACAAAAGCAAGGGCATTTCAAACTGCTTATTCATTTGTTAAGTAGTATAATATAAAATAATAGTGGGCATCTGACTGTACCAATGCATGGGTTTGAGTACAACAGGCAGTATAAGTCCCACTTTAAATAGGAGATGATTGTGGCTTATCAAATGGATGATTTTAATGATATGGGCGAGTGGACTGAGATGCTTAAAGATTTTTTTCCTAACCATTACAGTTTAGCCTGTCGTGCTTTCCGTAACCAATTACCTAGTGGATTACCTGACTGGTTAGTTGAATCTACAGTAGCATCCTTTTTTAATATGTTTGCAACGGAAGAAGCTCTTAAAATATTTAAGGATGTAAAGAAAGTTGCTGAGAACGACCCTTTTAATATGGGGACGGTTGAAGAGATAAACTTTAGAACAGGTGAAAGTAAAGCATGGCATTCAGGTTATCCTAACTATCGCAAATTTCTTAACTAACCTTGACAGCTCGTTAATGACTGTCATATAATTTCAACGGAGGATGAATGAAAACAATCGAGACTGAAATTTTAGAAGTTATAGAAGAACTAACAGAGATCGAGGGACACATAAAACATTTAGAATTTAGGATGGGTAGATTGAGATTAGTGATAGAATCAATTATGAATATAAAAAAAGAAGTATTAGATGAAGAAGGAGATGAACATGGTACAAGCAACACCTGAATTAGTAGCCGAATGGATTACTAGTGAAAGTGAATACCTAGAAATAATCACAGATTTAATTAATGGTGAATATACACAGGAAGCACTAAGACAAGACTTTGAAGAATCTATAGAAGACCATGCCCTCTCTTGGTTACAAGAAACCGAAAGGGAAGAAGACATGGATACCATGTTAGATTTATTAAAGGAGTAGGTATGGGAAAGTATTATAGAATCAGAGCCACTAGTATGGCAACTTACTATAGTTATGTAGATAGTGATAATCATCCACACATCTTTGATGAAGATGGTAATCCTGATGGGTATAAGATAGATGCTCCGACATTTGACTTTTATGATCAAACGTGGGATTATGGAGTACAGCCTGTTGACGAAGATTGGGAGTTTACAGACTATGATGAAATTAGCAGGGATGAATATGTCAACGCTATTACTAAAGAAGAGAAGAGTGGTTGATAAAGGAGAAGTAAATGGTTATTAGTGTAGTATGTGATATGTGTAATGAAGAACTAGGAGTGGGTGAGTGCTATGGTTTAACAACTGTAGAGATTGAAGAGAGTTGGATAGATTGTCCTGTTGATGAGATAGGTACATTCATCCATCAAAAATGTTATAGAGTAGCAGTAGAAATATATAGTCAAGACATAGTAGATGGGTTCATTGATTTAGATGATCCATTTGAATTAAAGGAGAAGAGTAATGCCTAATTGGTGTAGTAATGAAGTTTCTGTATATGGTGACGAAGATAAGTTAAAAGAGTTTAAAGAGTATTGTTATGGTGAATGGTATCATGGCAAGTGTGGAGATCAATCTATATGGACAGTTAATAAAGATGCTACGGAAGCCCCTTGGGGAGAATATAAAGATAACCCTGACTATTGTGGGGAAGAGGAATTCTTAGACACTTGTGATAAACAACGACAACATTTTAGTTTCCGTTCTATATTACCTATGCCTAAAGAGTTAGAACATACAAGTTCTCCTGCTAGAATATATGAATCACAAGAAGAAATAGATGAATACATTAAAAGCAGAGAAGATGAAACTGATAGTCCATTTGCAAAACAAATGATGGCACAAGCCATGACTAGAGAATATTCAGACTATCTTATAAAAACATATGGTTTTAATAACTGGTATGATTGGGCATATGAAAATTGGGGAACTAAATGGGATGTTAGTGAGACTTGGTTGGAAGATGAATATGATTCTTTAAGATATGATTTTGATACTGCATGGTGTCCACCTGAACCTATCTGTGAGTTCCTACGAGACAAGTTCCCTGATGTATCAATCAGTTGGTTCTATAGAGAAGAGGGTGTGGAGATGGCAGGGTATCTATAATGACGACAGGAAATTAATTGACAGCGATATTAAGGGTGTGCTAAGATTCACTTGAGTCGAGCAAAACCCACATTCATATAGGAGAATATATATGAGAAATGGTACAGCCATGTTTAGCAATAAGTTTGGTAAGTGTATAGTCTGTTCATGGAAAACAGTAACCACAATAAAACTACATAATGAAATGGTTTATTGTTGTGCAGACAGAACTTGCAAAGACCAGTTTACGGATGCTATACTTTCAGCAATTGATTCGGAGAACAAATATTCAACAGTACAAGGAGAGAACTAGAATGATTATCCAAGATGTTAGAGAAGTAATTATAACTTATCCACAGATAACTTCTGCTGAGATATACAGCTTTATAGAAGATCATGATGTAGCTATGGTCAATAAGATCAATACTATTAAACATGTTAGAGCAGAGTTTGGGATTGGTTTAAAAGAAGCTAAAGACCTAGTAGAAACTGTATGGGAAACTAGCAAGGCTATCCGAAAACTAGCAAGCATAGAGTTTAAGACTCTAGGTACTGAACCAGTAGAGAGTCCTGTTACTAAAGCTACAGAGGAGAGGTATGATGAATGCTACAGCACTCAGCTACCTTTAGAAAAAGTAGCTATGACAGATTACAATGCAGATACTTATAGTGATGCACAAGTAGAAGAAGGAGACGATTTACCTTGGTAGTAACTAATGCTTATACATACTTACCTGATGTTTATGATTTAAAAGAACACGATACAGGATGGTTGCCTGAGTCTATTGATATGCTTGCCCTAGTAGGGGAGTATGATAGATGGCAAGATGAGGGTAGGGAAAGTGATTGGTGGGGCAGTCTACATAATGATAGTCACCCTGATGATTGTAGTAATTGCATAGATGTTAATATCTACACAGAGGATTCTACATTAGAGGAAGAGTCTCAGGGTGGAGATATTGTGACAGTCACACTCTATCCTATAGAACGAGACATAGATGATGTGAATGGTACAGGTGTAGACCAATGGATAGTAGATACAAGTCAATGGTTTGACATTACAGACTATCTTAAAAGTACGATATGTATAGAATGTAGTGAATACAAACCTGATGATGATAGAGTATTTGGTGGTATGAAATGTGGAGAATGTGCCTACGCTTGACAAGCATGAAAGGCACATGCTAAGATTTACCGAGATCGAAAAAGAGAAGTTCAATAAGGAGAATCAAATGGACTATAATGGTTTCGCAGAAGAGTTGAGAGAAGTTCTACAGAATGCAGAGGAGCAAGTTAAAGAACTTGGATATAGGAGAGATGACATAGAGGATGTTATTTCTAACATAGAAGATGCTAATTCATCTTTGGAGAATGCATTAGACTATATAGATAATGCAGTAGAGTCTGCTAATAGATTGGCTGAAGAATATATTCCTCAAGCACAAGACATTTTAGGCTATTAAAATTCATACATGGGCAAGGCAGTAAGGCAACTTTACTGAATAGGAAAGGACGGCAGTTGTGAGGTAGGAGTGCCAGAGAGCCATGCCACCGTTCCTTGCCCATATAATACAAAGGAGTATTCCAGATGTCACAAATTACAGATAGTACAAAAGAACTAAACAAAGCTAGAACATTCGCAGAGAATTTGAGGGGAAACTATATTATAGGACAGGCTTTATATTATGCAATTAAAGAACTTGAGAAAGTTCCAGTTCCATATAGAGAAGTCAGTAATATTTCAGACATGAAATATCTTAGAGATAACCTATACAATTTTCCTGATGATTATTACAATGTATCTGATGAGGTGAAAAAAGCATGGTCAAAGTAAAAGCCGATAAAATGTATCAATGTATGAATAAGTTTTGTGCTGACTACAAAAAACCTATTAAAGGTGACAAGCCTAGTCAATACTCAGGGAACTTATTGGATTGCGAGAACTGTAACTTTGAATTAAAGATCGTTAAATAGATTAGCTATGAAGGGGTCTACAAGCCCCATACAGAAGAGTATATAGGAAAGCTAAGTGTGGACATTATATTTAATATAAGGGGGCTATATGGAGCAGGGAAAATCTAGTGTACTTCCAGCCGTCATTCTATTTTTTGTAGTTATATTTATATGGGCAATTTGTAGCTAACTTGACAACTGTCTGAAAACTTTGCTATACTCTGAGCAAATCGAGCAAAACAAGCAAAACAAGGAGAACGTATATGCACGTTGAGATAATTCCAATACAATATAAAGTTTATATTCCAACAGCTTTAATGGATAGCCTAAAAGACTATGAGTATTATGAGCAACTCATGCAAAATGGTGGGACTATCTATACAGGTACAGGAGTATGGAGAGGGGAAGAAGAGTCTGTTAGTGTACATGAAATATTTAGTACAACAGACTATTCTAAAATTATTAGCAACCTTGCTCAATACATGTTAGACTTAGGACAGGAAGCCGTACTAACAACTACAGAGGGACTACCTCGTTTATTTACAGAAGGAGATTCTAATGGCTAGAGATTGGCTATCAAGAGATAGAAGACTTAGGAAACGAAAGACATTTAAATCTGATAATAGAAAATCAGTTCGTAACATTTCACGTATCCTAGAAAAGAAAGCTAAAGATATAAAAGAAAAAGAGTTACGAAAAAGCAAAGAACTTGACACAAGTTTTGAGACTGTGTTAAGATTTTCTCAGGTCGAAACGAAAGCAAGTCTATTCAAACATGGGAGATAGATAATGGTTACAAACTTTCCAACATATATAGAAAAGTTAAATTACGATATGTTAGAGTGTGGATGTTGTCAGGGAGCATTCCAAAGATTCTTTGAGTATGGGATTGCTACAGGTGGATTCTTACAGAAAGTATTAGAGAATGATTTAATGACTGCTGTAGGCAAAGCTGATGGGAATCATATACTTAGGCTTAGAAATATATGTACATTTATTTATAATGAATTACCAGTTGTTTGCTATGGGAGTCCTGAGAAGTTTGATGCTTGGTGTATACAAGGGGGAGCAAGTCAGGACGGCAGATATTCTAACATACAAGGGGAGTTATAAAATGATGACTAATGAAGAGTACGAACAGGAAGGGGCTGACTATATGCAGATGTTAGATTGTCTTGATGGCTACCATGCTGATCCAGTTAGTGGATGTTGTGGGGACAATGAGCATGAACATGTAGATGGTATGTGTAGTGCATGTAATGAATTTACAGGTTGGGAATGTCCAGTCTGTGAAACAGATATAACAGATTTAGTATATTAAACGTAGGGTACTGGTAGATACTTATGGTATGCTAGTGTAGACGCTAGGTTGTGCTTGAAAGACATTTAGACCACGGTCACTAGAACAGCTAGTTCTCCACTTAGGCTTCTAATTGCTGTGGGAGACGCAAGGCAGTCTTTGAGCTATAAGAAGAGAGGTTCGATTCCTCTCTGCCCTCCCAAAAACTTGACAAGGTTTTTAAGCCTGTGTTAAGATTTGGGCAGATCGAAAAACAAGTCAGCGGAGAAAACAATGACAACACTTAAATTTCCATTTACTTCAGCAACAGCAGAAGAACATATGAAAGCATTAAAGGATTATTACCCTGATGCTAGATCAGCAGATGCAATTCCATTTGATTCTCCTGATGGTAACTACTGTGTAGGTGGGGGACTCTGTAGATATCTTCTAGGGGAGATTACTAATTGGGAAGTTGATGATGCTCTCCATGAGGTTCAAGATATTATATTAAAGTCTGTTCCTGAAGAAGATGATGCTACTTACCATGATATTCGATTTCCTGATCAGGAAGTTATAGGGGAAGCCCTTAACTATATAGCATATAAGAATGGCTTTGGAGATAGAATCTATAATAGGATAAAGGTTGAGTCAGAAACCTATGCAAATGGAGAGGGATATATAGAAGGTCGAGTACAGGGATTCTTTAATTGGTTAGGTAGTGGAGTTGTCCACTATAATGATCTAGGGCAGATTGGATTTGCATGGGATTGGATAAAGATAGTTTTTAATAAAGAACTTTTAGATATGCATTTAGAACAATATGTAGCTGAACTGAATGGTTCACCATCTCATATATTTAGAACTGAAGATTGGTAAACTGCAAAAAGTTTGACAGGCAAATTTAACCTGTGCTATGATTGACTCAAATCGAAAACAAGTGAGGAGCAGAGATATGAATGCTTTAAGAAAAGCTATGAGCCAAGCGAAAGTAGAAGAGCCTATTAAAGAAGTAGACGAGCCTATAGCCATTAACTACGATATAGACGAGAAGGTCTTGGCTAAAATCACTAAGTCTGTAGAAGGACTTACTCTACCTGAGTTAGCAGAAGATTGTACCCATCACTTTGTGATCCCTACTAGGGGAGTCACTTCAATAGGGATGTGTAGAGTTTGTGGGGGCGGTAGACTATTTAATAATATTCCTAGTCAGGAAGGAGCATAAGATGACTTTATCTTTTAAAGAAAAAGAATATGAGGAGACTGGATTAGCTAGGGATGAACCTATACTAAAACAGAATCCAAACCCTAGGACTATGATAGTAGAACCTAACTGGCAACAGATGTTTAGGTTTGCTATAGAACTTACTAAGACAGGAGTGGGTGAAGGTCAAGGGCAAGCTGTTATTATAGAAATGTTAGAGTATGGTAAAAGACTAGATGCAGAATTTACTAAGTTTGAGAAAGAACTTGACAACTAAGTTTCCCTCATGCTAAGATTTGGGGGAGTCAGAAAACAAGCCTAGAGGTTAGGATATGAAAATAATAGAATTGAACGAAACGCAAAAATATGAATTGCTACTGTCTATACTAGAAGGTAAGCCTATGGATTTTAATAGTCCAGTCGGACATTTGGTTATAGACTATATGCCTGAGTGGAGTGACTTTGCTAAACAGGTTGAATCCAATCTATCTACACAAGCAGAAATGGGGGGGAGTTGGAGATGCTATGATTGCAAAACCCTCAAAGATAATATAACAGGGATAGATAAACTTACTCATAGAGTAGTAGATCATGATGATCCTAATGAAGAGGACTTCACCTGTAACTGTTCCTACTGTCAGATAGTAACAGGAAGAAACTGTGAGTGTGGGCGGTGCGCTTTAAACACAGGTATCTCATATACATACAAAGACTATGTAACAGGAAACACTAAGGAAGTAACCAATGAGGAATTCCTTACTAAAGCTGAATACAGGATATAGAATATAATAGAATTACAGTAAAACTATAGGGATATAGTCAGGAATACTAATCAAAGTGGGAAACAAAATAACCTCTCCTATATATCCCTAATCCCTTCCTAAATAAGGGATACAACATGTAGTAGATGCTAAACATATATACCTATATATAGTGAATAGATATATTAATATACTGAAGGTCTGCAAATATGTTGACAGGCTTTTACGGTTATGCTACAATTCAGGAAACGGTTAGACAAGTGAACACAGGAGTTCAGGAATGCCTAAATATATAGACCCAAAGCTAGATGGTTTACAGGAACTGCTACCTCATCCTAAAAGAAATGGTAAGGATGGGTATCTAGTAGCTAGAGGGAAACAAAGGATAGCTAGTAAGGGTGGAAGAAGTGGTAGGGCTAAGGTAGTTACTAGTAGTGTATTGGATAGGTTTATTAGGAAAGCCAAGCCTACTACCGCTCCCAAGACTAGAAGTCAGATATTAATGAGTGAAATAGCTGACTACTATAAAAAAGCGTGGTAGTCACAAACTGCAAAAAACTTGACCTGAGTTTTATGACTATGCTAAGATATTCTCAGGTCGAGAAAATAGCCAACAGCGGGAGAAACGCAATGACTACTAAACAGCGAAGATACTACAAGTCAGATAATATAGTGAAAGGGACTGCCGACAATATCGAGATGTCCTATCTACTAGCTAGTGAATCTAGTATAGAAGAAGGTAAAGACTGGTATCCTAATGCTAGGATGATTGCTGAACAGATCGGTTCTGGTAATACTAGTATGGGTGCTGGACTACTAGCAGTAATGAGTCCACAAATGGACTGGGATTCTAATATTATAGAAGCGTGGAGAATAGTATTAGAGGGATATTCACCACGACAAACTAAAACAAATAATAATAAAGCCTTAAAAATAAAGAATGGTGCTGAACCTACTAGTATATTGGGCGGACAAAAAGTAACAGCTTTTTTCCATGCCATAGAAAATCCACTAGGTGATACTCTAGCAGTAGTAGATAGGCACATAATAGCAATCTACTATGGCAAGATTCCTACTAAGGAAGAATTAAATAAGGTATTTGGTAGTAAGAGGATTATGAGACGCATCCAAAATGCTGTAAAAGTAGTAGCTAAAAGACTGGGAATTCCAGTCCATGTACTACAAGCTATAATATGGGTACAGCATAGAAAGAATATAGGAATGGCAAAAGAGGAAATCTTCTAGGAATAATATAAAAGCCTTGCTACTAGGAACAATCCCTAGTAGTGAGGTTATTTTTTTGTTTAATTTCCGACATGATAACTTTACAGGGAGTCCTTATCATGTCACCTTTTCCTATGAAGGAAGGCAGCCTATACTCTTATCATGTAGAACTTTTAGGGGAGGAAGGAAAGTAGCTGGATGGAAACTGGAAGGAAATAGGGTTGATAGAGATTATCAACTCTAATCAGGGGGCGGAGGAAAGGATTACTGGAACCCCTTGGAAACGATCCCTCCCTTGGAAGCATTGGAAAGGGAGAAGATAAATTAGACTTAATAATAGTTTTGATAAAAACTAGAGGGGATAAAACCCCCCTAGGGTTGAAGGTTACCTAGGGGGTAAGAGAAGCTATTTCTTAGCTTTTCGCTCTTTTCCTTGGTAGGCGGTCATTGAAACCACCAACCGATCCTTTTTTGAATCATGCAATTCATGATCCTTTTCGTTGTAGTTTTGACAGGTAAAGTACCTAGTCAATCCTGATTGGGTAGTTGCGCCTTCCTCAATGGCTACCCTTGCAATGAACCACCGTTTCCCCGATTTCTCGTCAGTCTCAATTCCGAATCCCTCTGTAAACTCTACTTTCTTACCGGAAGCTGCCATGTTGAACTCCTTTGTCCGTTGGCTTGTTTGTTTCCTTCAACTATTTAATTATGCCATAGATCACCCTTATGGTCAACTTTTTTGCAGTTTTGCCGGGGGTTGATAATTCTATCATGTCGAACTATGGGAAGGCTTGGAAACTGGAAACGACTGGAAAGGCGGAATTATCAGGTCTAATCGTTGTTAGACTCGATAAATCTATTGGGGTGAAAACCCCCCTTGGGCATAAGGGGGGCGGAGATTGTTATCGCATTGGTTTAT
>Ga0209128_1000156_pt1 | contig 47767 bp, 62 predicted proteins | sample ETNvirnome_6_100_FD_184072 | JGI IMG/M metagenome (GOLD analysis project Ga0209128, IMG submission 184072) | Marine viral communities from the Pacific Ocean - ETNP_6_100 (SPAdes) (version 2) | ecosystem: Environmental > Aquatic > Marine > Oceanic | place: Pacific Ocean | collected 2013-06-19
AAGCAGTTCATCAGTGACCATATCGCCCCGGGGAAGGCCCTCCGTGAGGGAGATGCCCAGGTTGCAGCAGCCTCTGGTTTCTCAGCCGCAAGGAGTGTCCTGTCCCGAAGGCACACGCGAGCTGTGGACAGTGGCCTCCAGGCCCTGGAGGAGATTGAGAAGTCTGTAGATGGACCGAAGGCTGAGGTGAAGGCCCCCGAGTCTGCCATCGTGGGCAACTTCGCTGAGTGGGCAGCTGGCTACACCGGCCCCAAATTCAACTTCATCCACTGCGATTTCCCCTACGGCATTGGGATGCACAGGTCAGGCCAAGGGCGCGCGGTCGAGTGGGACAACTACCAGGACAACCCGGAGATATACTGGGACCTTCTCAAGGAGTTGGACACCCACTTGGGAGCCATCGCGCACTCCAGCTGCCACGTCATGTTCTGGTTTTCCATGAAATTCTATTGGGACACCCTCGCACAACTCAAAGCAATGGGCCTCACGGTAGACCCCTTCCCCCTGGTGTGGCACCGCTCAGACAACAGCGGCATCCTGCCTGACCCCACCCGCGGCCCCAGGCGGACCTACGAAACCGCCTTCATGTGCCGGCGCGGGGACAGGCCAGTAGTCAAGTCTGTCGCCAATAGCTATCCCGCACCCACCACGAAGTCCGAGCACATGAGCGAGAAGCCTGAGCCTGTGCTTCGTCACTTCTTCCAACTGTTCGTGGACAACACCACCACCTTGCTGGACCCCACCTGCGGAGGTGGAGGCGCACTGGTGGTGGCTGAGGAGATGGGTGCCGAGCGCATCTTCGGCATGGACATCAACCCAGAGCACGTCACGACAACCAATCGCCGGCTGCAAACAGCCCGGAACATCCAAGCGCTGAGGGAGAAGGAGACATGAGCTATCCCAGAGTAGTGCGGAACCTTAACCTGAAGCCTACAGGACAATCACGCACCTTAATGCCCTCCCCCGTGGGCATCTGCGGCTACAAGGGCGCTGGCAAGACAACCGCTGCGCTTGCCCTCCGAGCCAAAGACTACCGCAGTGTCCCCTTCACCTTGCCCCTCAAGCGAATGCTCTTGGCCTTCGGCCTAAGCGAGGAGCAAATCAACGGCAGGCTCAAGGAGAGCCCCACCACACTCCTCTGCGGCAAGACCCCTAGATGGGCCATGCAGTCCCTGGGGGTCGAGTGGGGCCACAAGCTGATCCACGAGGACATCTGGCTCGCCGCATGGGAAGCCGAGGTCGAGCGCTCCAATGACGAGGGGGATGACCCAGTCGTGGTGGACGACCTGCGCTTTCACAACGAGGCCAGACGTATCATTGACCTTGGCGGGATCATCATCTATATCTCCCGCGAAGGCTGTGGCCCCAGCGACCATTCCACCGAGACCGAGGCCGCGAGGCTCTACCGTGACTTCGTAATCGTCAACGACCAAGACCTGGAGTACATTGATGCTTGCATTGGAGGAATACTGGAATGCTGCACCCGTACCCCCAACAATCGTCCCGGGCTCTAAGGCGCTCTTCTTAGCTGAGGCCCCCGGCGCCGAGGAAGATGTCCTTGGCGAGGTCCTGATTGGGGAGTCTGGCAAGGAGTGCACAGAGATGCTGTCCGCCGCGGGCATCCCCCGCAGCACTGTCAGCCTTGCCAACGTGCTCCCACGCCGGCCAATGCAGAACAACCTCAAGAGCCTCTGCGTTAAGAAGGCAGAGGTCCCGGCCAGCTATACCTACCCTCCAGTATCCGGCCAAGGTAATTACCTCCACCCCGAAGTCCTCAACGACGCGCTTCCCAAGCTGCGAAGGCTCCTTGAAGAGCTCAAGCCCAACCTTGTCGTAGCCATGGGCAACACTGCCCTGTGGGCTATGTGCCAGGTCACCGGGATCAACAAATACCGAGGCACTGTGCTGCCAGCCCAGTTGGTCCCAGGCCTCAAGGTCCTGCCTACCTTCCACCCAGCCTATATCCTGCGAGTGTGGAAAGAGCGTGTGGTCCTGGTCTCTGACTTCATCCGCGCGCGCCAGGAGCTCCAGTACCCTGACATCCGCAAGACCTCTCGAAAGATATGGATTGAGCCCACCTTGGGAGACCTGGATACATTCCAGCGGGAACATCTCCAGGGCGCCGAGGTTGTGTCCTGCGACATCGAGACTTTCCGCCGGCAGATCACCTGCATAGGCTTCGCGCCCAACCGGGGGCACACCCTGGTCGTCCCCTTTGTAGACCGGGGCAAGGAAAACTGCAGCTATTGGGAGACCCCTGAGGACGAAGCCCGCGCGTGGAGGTGGGTGCGGAACCTCCTTGAAGGTCCCACCCCGCTGGTATTCCAGAACGGCCTCTACGACTTGCAGTACCTGGCCCTCTATGGCTTCCGTCCCACCCGGTTCCTGCACGACACCATGCTAATGCACCACGCGCTGCATCCCGAGATGAAGAAGTCCTTGGGCTTCCTGGGCTCCCTGTACACTCAGGAGGGCGGCAGCTTCAAGCTGTTCAACCCCAAAGGGTCTGACCACTTCAAGCGAGAGGATACCTGATGTCAACATTCGAGCAGATCGCCAAGGAACGCCAGGTCGTAGTGCATTCCCACATCTCATCCGCGGTTGCCAACTCCAACCAGGGCACCAAGCTGGCCATCGGGATGCACACTGAGGGACTGTCTACCCCGGACAAGGTCCCTGGTCAGCTAACCCAAATCCAGGTCATCATTATGTCTGTCGCGGAAGCCGAGCACTTCCTGGTCGGTGTGCAGAAGGTTCTGTCGAGAGTCCGCGCAACACAGCTGAGAGACAAGGGATGAAGGGGCACACGTTCTTTAATCTGTTCAGGTACGGCCTCAGCTGTTCCCTGAACGAGGGACGGTTTCCCAATTTTCATCTGACTATTAACAACAAGCACACGAGTATCCAGTTCTACTTCTACATAGCCATCACGAACAGACTACGTTTCTATGCTATGAAGCCCTGGAGACAACCTTGGAAACTGCACGTTGGAAGGATGGAGTCATGGATCGACCCAAGGTTAGTCGGATGAAGTCCCTGGTCATCATCGAGTCCCCCTACGCTGGTGAGATCGAACGCAACACCCTGTATGCCTGCCGCGCCATGCTGGACTCTCTCGACACAGGAGAGGCCCCCATCGCCAGCCATCTCCTGTACACCCAGATGCTTGACGACAACATCCCTGAACACCGCGCGCTCGGCATCGCCTGCGGCCTTGCATGGCGCAGGGTCACTGACTACGCTGTGTTCTACATGGACTACGGGATGTCCAGCGGAATGCTTGAGGCCAAGGAGCTGTATGACAAAGAGGGACGCGGCTACGTCGAGCGCTTCATAGGAGAGAACCCCACCTGATGGCCCGCATTATAGACTCAGCCAACCTCAAGCAGAAACTCAACGGCCAGATCGAAGGCTTTGCCGCGGAGCAACAGCTCTGGATATACAACGGCATGGACTGCACAGTAACCCGTGAGGTCCTGGACTCCCTACAGCCCCAACTCGACCACGAAACCGCTAAGACCTATGAGTTCGAGCGCCTGATGTGCATCCCCGCTATGGCTATGATGCGCCGGGGAGTGCTCACCAGCAGTGCATACAGGTCTGAGCTCGTAGGGTACTTCCAAAAGCGAATGGCCAAGGTCCAGAATGTCCTGGACACAATGGCCAGGGCTGTCTGGGACAAGGGGCTGAACTACAACTCCTCGAAGCAACTCCAGGAGTTCTTCTATGACACGATGATGCTCCCACCTATATATGTTTCCGAGAAGGGCGTCCGTCGCAGGTCCTGTAACCGTGAGGCCCTGGAGCAGCTGGAGATCTACCTGTACGCCCGGCCATTCATCCGGGCTATCCTTTCTCTCCGTGAGATGAAGAAGAAGCTCCAGGTCCTCCTTGCAGGCATCGACGAGGACAAGCGTCTCCGTACCTCCTTCAACGTGGGCGCAACGGAAACCGGGCGCTGGTCCTCCAGCCATAACGCCTTCGGCACCGGGGACTCTCTCCACCAGGTCACCGAGGTCATCCGCCGGCTGTTCATCGCAGACCCTGGACACATCCTCGTCAGCGTTGACCTCAAGGGCGCCGAGTCTTGGGGTATGGCGGGCCTCTCCGGAGACAGGAAGTACCTGGCAGCCTGTGAGTCTGGCGATGTCCACACCGCTGCGGCCAAGATGATGTGGCCTGAGCTCCCATGGACCGGGGACCTTCGTCTGGACCGTGAGCTCTCTGAGGAGATCTACTACCGCCACTTTTCCCGCAGAGACATGACCAAACGTGGGGGCCATGCCACCAACTACATTGGCTCTGCATGGGGCATTGCCAAGAAGCTCCAGATCGAGCAGCAGGTGGTCGCCGAGTTCCAGCGGGCATATCTCAAACTCTTTCACGGTATCGACGAGTACCACACAAAGACCTCCGAGGAGCTCGTTCTGGGAGAAGACTTCGGAGGTAATCGCGGGGCGCCCCGCCAGCTTCGCACTCCCATGGGCCGACGCAGGACCTTCTTCGGCCGTCCCTGGGACGACGCCACCGTGCGCGAGGCAGTTGCGTACCGCCCGCAGTCGCTGATTTCCGATGTACTCAAACTCGGAATGCTGTGGGTGTACCAGGAACTGGAGCCAACCTTCCAGCTACTTCAAGAAGGCCACGACTCAATCCTGGGCCAGGTTCCAGAGGCTCGGGTTGAGGAACTGGTAGAACGCGCGCTCCTCCTCATGACCATCCCCATCAAATTCCGCTCAGGCATGGAGTTCGCAATACCTCTTGAGGCTTCCGTAGGCTACAACTGGTCCAAGGCGGACCCAAAGCGCAAGCGTTTCAAAGACGGCAACCCGGGTGGACTGGTAGATTGGGAGGACTACAAGAGTGGAAAAGCTACGCCCAAACGAGAGAGTGCTTCCCTCTTGGATCAAAGGCTTTCTGGCATACTGCAATGAGACTGTTGCCCCGATACATTACCTGGAGTGGTCTGCGGCCCACGCTATTGCGGCTGCTCTGCAGAGGAAAGCCTGGGTCACCTACAACGGCGAAAGACTCTACTCCAACCTCTTCATCCTACTTGTGGGACCCCCACGGATTGGTAAGTCCACAGCAATCAAGCGCGTCAGGCGCCCGATGGAAAAGGTCAAAGACATCAAGATCGCAGCAGACTCAGTCACCAAGGAGCAACTCTACGTAGCCATGGAGAAAGTCTCTAATTCCCTGGCGCATGTAGATCTCCCAAGCATTCCAGGGCTGTACAACCATGCCTCCTACAACATCACCAATACAGAGTTTGGGGTGATGCTCTCCAAGGAGGACAAGCAGTTTATGCTTGCCCTCTGCAAGATGTATGATTGCGAGGACACCTTCCGCCACGAGATAAAGACTGGGGACAGCTCCCATATCGAGAATGTGTTTCTGAATATGATCGGCGCGGCCACCCTGGTAGGCCTCCGTGATATTCTTCCAGAGGCCGCCTTCCAGACCGGCTTTGCCGCGCGCCTCAACCTTGTCTATGCCTCCGAAAAACGCGGAGCCCACAAGCCCACCCTGGGTGAGGACCCAGAGGAGAAGATGACCGAGGACTCCGGGGATGCCGAGCTCTCCAAGGCCCTGCGGCGGGACCTCAATAGTGTGCACAAGCTGTCCGGGCCTTTCGCTTTCGCCCCTGAAGCCCGCGCGGCATTCTTCAGCTGGCTTGAGAGCGGGATGCATCCGAAGGTCACGCATATGCAGTTCGCCTCCTACAACGATGCCAGGGATATCCACCTGCTCAAGCTGGCCATGGTGCATTCCGCTGCAGTCAGCAATGACATGATTATCACCATGCAGAACTTCCTCGACGCCAAGGACATGCTGGAGCGTAACGAAGCACTCATGCCGCAGGCTATCACCTACGTTGGAGCCAACGAGCAGCAGGCCTACATCGAGGAGGCCCTGAGGTTCATCGCCACCGAGTATGTCCGCAGAGGGATGAAGCCAGTCCCTGCATACCTGGTGCGCCAGCAGATCTCCCCCAGGATACCTGTCCAGTTTATCCGCTATGTGATGAACGAGATCGGCTATCAGGGCCTTGCGGAAATCATAGGCGAACCACCACACCACGCGTTCAAGCCTAAGTCTGCGCTGGTACTTGAGGCTGAACACAAAGAGACAGGGGGAGGGCAATGACAAAACAGTACCCGGAAGCTAGGCCATTGCGCTGCGCGAAATGCAACGCGAGAAGCAGGGTCTACACAACAGAGCACCAGGTTGGCAAATGCAAGCGCTATCGTAAGTGTCCCGGCTGTGGAGAGAAATGGATTACGATAGAGGTCAATCAGAAAGACTACAAAGACCTCGTTCGCCGAGCCCTGATTGTCGAGGGAATAGCTGCACAGATCAACACAGACTTAGAGCAGAAATTAGTTGCTGCACTGGAAAGGATAGGAAATGGCTAACGGCGCAGCCCCACGGCGGCTGCGCGTCCCTATTGAATGGGGCGGTGACTGGCGCAGCTTCAAGGACGGGCCACACTGGCAACTGCCTTGGGCAGAGTATCCTATCACAGCCACGGGTGCTGGCTCAGATAGTAGCTGACCATCACGATAGTAGGCGCGGCGTAGTAAGCAACGGCAGCGACAGCCAGGGCACAGAGCAGTATCATTCAGGCTCGAGCCCCGACTCCACTTCCGGCCTCGGTGCCCAGATGTTGATGTTCCTGGTCCCACACAGGAGCCGGAAGCCAGCGCGGAAGTCATACCCGCGCTGGTCGATCTGTCTGCTCAGCACGTCCATCGGCATTGAGCAGAACCGATCAATCACCCCGTTGATAGCCACGTCAACTTCCACCTGTGCCGCCGCATCCAGGGCCTTGAGTTCCGCCTCATAGCGAGAGCAACCAGCGAGCAGGAACAGGGCGAACACTAATACTATTGTCTTCATGGATGCCAACTCCCTTTAACCGCATGCTCAGCCTCATGCCAAGCCGCACACATCAACTCCCTCGAAACCTGCCCGGCCGGCAACCAAACGATAATCTTATTCTCGAAGTAGAACGTAACCGCCAGTGCATTCGGCCCCTTCTTCTCTCTAATCTTATCAAGCGGCATGAACACTAACACCACCCGGGTATAGTCTGGAATAATCAGCTCCTTACTCGGCGGGAACTTCAAGAACTCACACGCAAAGGGGTCCTGGCCGGGCGGGGAGGGATCAGCACACCCGGCCAGGAACAATACGAACGCTAGCAGGAGCGCTCGCATCAACGATCTTTACCGATAGCCGCAACAATCCCAGCGATAGCCAAGCCGGCGGCCACGATGCCCTCAGCCACTTCCGGCTCCAGCACTACACCCGCCGCCGTGAGGAAACTCACGATGCCGAGCCAAGTGCTCCGCTCCCGTAGACGTGCCATTAACCAGTCGAACATGTCACTCTCCTCTGTATAGCTATCCGCAACGCGGACGTATATACTCACCTCGTGAAAGCCAATGCCTTCACTGTCGCCCTTGCGCGAGCGTCATCCATCTGGCGCTCGATCAGGTCAGTTTCTTGCTTGGCCCTCCGTGCCTTAGCGCTTCGCAGGACTGAGTCCATGATCCCATCCATGGACGCTTCCCGTGCAACCACCTGCAGCATCCGCGAGTCCCCTTCACGCTCTGCTTCAGCCCAGGCGCTGCCAAGCTCAGAGATACGCGATCGGAGTTCATCCTGGCGCCTCCACAGGAGCCCAGAAGTCTCGAACCGTCGCTGGATGTCCGTGGGAGTCAGGCCCAGCGCGAACAAGGCACCCTGTCCCAGAGACACATCCGAGAGCAGCTTGTTGCCGGTGTTGAGACTCCGAAGGCTTCGATCCTCCAGCGCCTGCATTGCCTTGTACATTGTCCTGGGCGCAAGCGCGCGGAAGAACTGATCCCGTGTCCGCGAGCTAGCCATTGGGCTAGTCCCTGTGGCGGACCACTGATCCATCATCCCACCGATAGCCTTCCCCAGCGCCGACGCGCGATCCATCAGCGCGAAGCTGTACAGCATGCTCACGTCCCGCCCCAGGTCCGAACCCGGCGCCGCTGCGGAACCCTGCAGGGAAATCCCCGCGAACCCGGGGAGCCCGTAGAACATCCCGTCCATGAGTGCCCCAGTCACGTCCTCACCCAGGAGGTCTTCTGCCTCCCTCCTGTAGCCAAACCCATTGTAAGTCTGCTCGATCATGGACTTGTCAGAGAACGCCTCCACCGCGCCGTCCATGAGGGAGTATCCTGGTATGCCGCCTGCACCTGCAAGCACGCCCGTCCCAGCCATTTGCCACAGCAGTGGCGCCCAGTTCGCGCGCTGAACTCCCTCGTTGGTATACAGCATGAAGTTGGCGATATAGTGCGATGACCAATTCTTGAACAGCCCCAGGGTGCTCCCGACCGCGCCTTGCATGAGCCTCGATCTATCCGCGGCGGTGTACAGGAACATCGTCCGGTCAGTAAACTGCTTCGCGAATTGGTACAGCGCCTCGCCCTCCAGCCCGTGGAAATCTCTCCCTGCAATCCGTCCGAGGACAAAAGAGTGACCACGCGCTAGGACCTCCGTCCGCGCCGGGAGATAGCTAGAGATAGCCTCTACCCCAGCAAGGAATCCCTCGCTGTCCTTCCCAAAAGAGCTGCGCATTAGCACTCCCAGGCTGGATTTCTGCCCCACAAACTCCTCAGCAAACCGTGGGTCCAGGGCACCCTCTCGCATCCCCCTGGCGATGTCCGCGATCAAGTATTTGTCCGCCCCGGCCAGCTCCTTGAAACTCTGGCGCAAAATCTTCAGTGGCTCTAGCACCGATGCACTGCCACGGATAACACCGTCTTTGCCTATCAGCGGCACTGTAGTGTAATGCCGTTGCAACACCTGGATTGGCGCGTTGAGCACGTAAGCAAGCTCTGGCATTGAGGTCTGGATTGTAGTCGCAGCGTTCAGCAGCGGGAACCCCAGGTTGCCCATGCCCAGTGTCCACTGGAACATCAACCTATTGGACTGGCGGAAAATCTTCGAGGCCCCATTGCGTCCGAGAAAGGGCTCCAGCGGCTTGTCTACATAAGACTCGATAAGCTTTGCCACTGGCCCAAGCTGGCCTGAGAGGTCATTCAAGCGCTCTTGCAGCTGGCGCTCCAGCTCAGGCTCTTCCCCTCGCAGCTTGCTGAGTTCCGAGGTATACAGCCCGTCTTTCCGTACCATGTTGTCAGCGATCAGCCTCTCGCGCGCGAAGATGTTGCGCTGGACAAGTTCCCTGAATTCCCGCAGAGTCATCGGCTCCGTAGAACCCATGAAGCCCTGGACACCCTTGGCCTCTTTAAGAAACGCGGGCGAACCCCCTACCCGAAGGGACTCCGCTGCCAGATTGCTCGCGCGCAGGAACTCATCTGAGCTCATGTTGATCTGGGCCGCCAGGTTGAGCTCCTCCGCAAAGCTCCGAGTTCCCAGCACGGACACCTTCATGAAGTCTCGATCCTGCCAGCGCACTGGCATTCCCTGCGCGCCCAGCTGCTCAGTGATCTCATTCGCCTCCCGCACTGCAGAAGCCTTATCCCGCCCGCTGGCTACCCAGACTACATCGCCGCGAGTCCCATCAGGGTTCACCTTCCGCACAGCGATACGGAAGTCCCCGCGCCAGGCCCGCGACAGCATATAGTGTCCCGGCAGGGGCACGAACTTCCCGCCATCCCCAAGGCCCTGCAGGATACCCAGCCGCCGGTTGAACTCGACATCCAGCCCTTGCAGCCTTCGGAACAGGCTCTTCACCCCTTCCGAATAGGCACCAGACTCAACGGCCTCTAAGGGCAGCCTCTTGACAAAGATCACGTTGACGTCCACGAGGTCTCTATCCGTGAACCCTTTCATTATATCGTCCAGACCGCCCTCGCGCTCGACCTTCCCAAGCAGGGTCCGCACCGCTGACTGCCCCAGGGCGAACTTCGGCACACCAAAGACGATCTCAGCCGCACGTTGTTCCGCGCGCGAGAACGCGTACCGGGCCGCGCCCCAGAGAGCCGACGCGCGTGGACTCGCGGTGAACTGCGCCAGCGTAGGCGAGACAAACATCTTCAGGAACCGCCCAGAGTTCAGCCCCGCTTGACCTATCTCCTGAGCCAGGGTGCGCAACTCGGGGCTGGCGCTCCGTTCCAGCATCGCAGACAGCATTGGCCCCATGGCCTTCGGGTTCCGCACTGCCTCGCCCAGGAATTCCCGTGTGGAGGTCGCCTCCAGGATATCCACGAATTCCCTGTAGATCGGCACACTCATCTTTTCCGCAGTGCGTATCTGTGCCTCAATAGGCCCAAAGGCATTCATCTTCACGTTGCGGGAAAACCCCGCATAGCTGCCCGGCGCGAAGAGTTCTGGCCTGTCGGTTTTAAAGATCACCCATTCATCCGCAGCGCCAGTCTTGTGCGGGTCCCCACGGAACTTCTTGGCCATCACGAACAGGCCCTCATTGCGCTCCTTGGTAACAAAGAGGTTCTGCCCCCTGGTTGGCCCCATGGACTCTTGCAGTTGAGTCAGCAGCTTCTTCGCCTTCGGGTCTGTTCCTGGCTGCACCACCCGCAGGAACTGGGTAAATTCCTCCAGGCGCCCCTCGAAGCCAGGCCCGAGTCGCTCTATCTCATCTGCACTTCGACGCAGTGCCTGGTGTGGGAAGGTCTCAAGTATGCTGGCAAGCATCGAGGCGCGGATGTTCTCGTCTTTGATCCCACCGCGCCCGACAACATTAACTCGGAAGCCTCCCTCCCTGAGTATACTTTCCAGCTTGCGCGAGCGTTGCTGGCCATTCGCGCCGTCAAATGCCCGGAAGTGTTTTGTCTCCAGCGCAGGGATAGTCCTCTGTGAGCGAATATGCTGGATGAGGTCCCGCTCATAGTCATCCATTGCCAGCCGTACATCATCCGCATGGGGCTGCTGGCGCAGGGTCCTGAGCTTCCGCAGCTGCACATGCGGCACGGCGTTCAGGTTAATGTCCCTCGGGAGCAGAGCCTGGAGCTTTCGCCCTGAGCTTTGCAGCCGGCGCTTCAGCGGGATAGCCTGGGTGAAGCCCTTCAAGAGCCCGGCGCCGCCACCTATGAGGGCCAAGTCCAGCGCTGCGTCCCCGGCTACCCCAGCGGGGTCCTCGCCCAGCGTCGCGGCGAGAGCCACCCTCCCAGCCTCAAACGGCAGCAGCGCGCCGGTGGTCTCCAGTACCGTGGCCCGCACCGGCCTGCCAGCCTTAGCCGCAGCCTCTGCCCCACGGAACAAAGAGCTCACCAGCGGAAGCGCCTTGGAAGCTGCTTGCACTGGACGCAGGAACGGCACCAGGAAGGTCGCGCCTTCGCCTAGGAGTTCCGAGGTCAGCCCTAGCGCAGGGTTCCTTTGTCGAAACTTATCCACACCCTCCAAGGGGTCCAGCCCGATGAGTTCCGGGCCGGCGGCGGAGATAGCACTCTTCCCAAAGAGCTCAACTCCCTCCAAGAAGTCAGGCTCAGTCGAGGGCGTCCCTATCAGGGCACGGACACGTTGTTCGCTGATGGGCACTAGGGACCTGCAGGTGCCGGGGCGGTGATGCTACGGATGATCCAGTCTGTGAGACTCTGCCTGACGTCAGCCATGTCCTCAGGCTGTACACGTGTCATCAGGTCTTCCAGGCTTTCGTATCCGAAGGCTACAGCTGCTTGGTTATAGAGTTCCTGCGCCCGCGCTGGGTCTTGCGCGATGAACTGCATTCCCTCCGCGCGGGCAGCTGCAGGGATTTCCCCAGCCATAGCCTGCTGCAGCTGCCATTGCTCCAGCGCGTTCATCGACTGCGCCGCCGCGATGTTCCCGTACAGCCCTGCAATAACCCGCAGGTTGGCCGCCGCGCTTTCCATGCGCGCCTGTGCTGCGTTCATGTTCTCACTTGCGACGGCCAGACGGTTTTGCTCATTCTCCGAGCGCACGTCGAAATCTGCGCGCGCGATCTGGCTTTCCAGCTCTGCTTGCGTGCGCGCAAAGTCCTGCTGCGCCGCTGCGAGTTCAGCCTCTTCTGACCGCTGCTGCTGGTCCAGCGCCGCCATGGACTCCAGCCCACCGGCGCCCGCCCCGGCAAGCAGCCCCGCAAGGCCAAAGTCTCCTAGCTCAGTGAGTCCCTGCAGTCCACCACGCGCGATCCCCGCCAGGATGTTCGACGTGCGCAAGTCCTGATCCTCCTCCAGTGGCTGAGGCTCCCCACGCTCTAGCGCTTCCCGCGCGGCCTCGAAGTCAGGTGACGCCACGTCGCGCGCCTGGATTGTAGGTGCAGCCTCCGAGGTCTGCCCAAGCGCATCGAGGACAGACTGAAGCGCGCCGAGGTCAGGCCCGCCAGCAATTGCCGGAGGTGCAGTGGGAGCTGCCGCGGGAGCCACCCCAGGCACAGAGACTTCTGTTGCCGGTGCCCCGATCGGCTCGGATAAGAAATCATAGATACTGGGGAGCCCAAGAGTCCCCACATCAATAAGCGCATTTGCTGCTCCGCGCAACATATGCTCACCACGCGGGGCGCCAGGCTCAGGGGGACCAAACCGCGGTGTCGGCGAGGTCAGAAAATCCCCAATCGCATCGAAGGTGTCGCTAAGAAAACTTCCAGGATTAACATTGTAGCCCGGGTACAAATCCGCTGGCCCTGGCGCTGGGAAACTTGGAGTCGCCGCGGACAGGTCAGGCCCCAGAGCCGGGTGGAATGCAGCGGCTGGAGAGGCTGCAGAAGCTACAGGAGGCGCAGAACCAAAGGTGGGCAGACTCACATCGGGCGCGCCGGCAGGAACAAAACCCCTGGTTGCGCCAGTGGGCTGCACAGCTGGCACCGGGAGCCCTGTTGTCTGCGGGAACGGGTTGATGCTCCCTTGCAGGAGCAGAGCTTGCAGGATGTCCGGCGTGATCGAACCTTTGAGTTCTGCCATCTGCTTATCCTATATATCCGCGTAGCCCGGAGGACCTCGACGACCTAGCCTTGCTGCTGTGACTGGAGGTGCAGCGTAAGGCATTCCACCACCACCTCCGAAGAGGTTTGTGAGCGCCCCAGGGAAAGCCCCGCCGCCACCGAACAGACTCGCGGCCATCCCGGCGCCTCCAAGGAGCCCCGTGGCAATCTGCGAGCCAATTCCTGGAGTCCCACCAGAAACAGTTCGAGTATCGCTGGTCGTCCCCGAGGACCCCGCAGGGATAGTGCTGAGGATATTGGCCTCAGAGATCAGTGGCCTGAACGCGGCGCCTTCTGCCTCAGCCCGCTGCGCCAGAGCCTCTTGGATTGGCAACGCGTCCAGGGCACGTTGTCCGGCACCGGCGCCTCCGATAAGCTGCGCCGCAGGCAGCCCTGCCGTCGCGCCAGCAGTCAGCATCGCGAGCGCCTCGTCCCGCAACATGCTCTCCCTGGCGAAATTCTCTCCAACCATCCGCGCGGAGATATCACCAGTGGTTGTGCCGACATCCCGCCCTGCCTGCCGGATAGTCTCAGGCAACCGGATATTGTCTCCGGCGCCAAACAGTTGAGCCCTGGATGCAAGCTCTGGCAGGATGAGCTCGCTGAACTGTCGCTCTACTGGACGGATTGCCGCAGCGATGTTCTGCGCCAGCGCCGGGTTGCTCGCCGGGTCCAGGGTGTCCCCTCGCAGGCGCGCCAGGGCAAGCTCTCCGGCAGAGGCCCCGCCCTCAGCAAGCAACGGCAGAGCCTGGCGCCCAATGCCCTCCGCGAGCCCCAGAGCCTCAGTCTCCCGTGGGTCTGCCTGAGCCACGAACGGCCCGGCAAAGGGTGTGCTCGGCGCCCCAAGACTTGCAGCCCTCGCGCGCGGCGCAAGGCCAGTCTCTGGATCAAAGAAGAAAGGCCGGATGTCAGAGGAAACCGTGTTGTCCGACTTCCCTACCGTCTTGGTCACTTCATCGCTCTTGCCAAAACCCATCACAGACTCCTAGGCATCATGCAGTTTCTTCACCAACGTCACCCGAGACTTAGCATATTGCGGCAGCAGCTTGATCCAGCCCTCACGACCTTCAACCTCAACCTCAGTGCAATTCTGAGCCTTTGCCCAGTCTTCGATCCCGCTGATCTTGTCCATCCAACGCCTGATACCAGTACCACAAACCCCAGTGATAGTACAGACTTTCTTCAGCGGAAATGTTGTAACATACGTGAAGCATATACCCAGTATCTGCGGCCCTTCTGAGATACACCAGAGCTGCAGCTTTCCATGGAAGAGGTCTCCCTGGAGGTCCCCCGGGCGGTACTTGGCCTCTAGCATCCGCTCAAAGCCGTCCATATGCCACAGCCTTGGCAGTGCAGCCGCGGCGGCTTCGCTGGGTATGAGAGATAGGTCTATCACATCGTTGCCGTTGCTACGTTGCCGTACACAATTACTGATAAAAACTCTGGGTTCTGTGCATGATTTGCTGCATCTGAAACACTGATCCGAAATACATCAGATGCAGTATCTTGAATACCTATATTATGAGGATTGCCACCCGACGAGTCTACTATAGCACTTATAGGATACCAACCATGAGTAGCTGTCGTTGTCACTGTAGCCATGTCCACAGATAAAAAGATATCAAATACACCTGTAGAAATTCGTTCCATGTTCCCCACATTATGCCCAAATATGGGGGCTACTTGTGTTGCAGTTGCAACTGGACGATGAAATGAACCAACAGCAACTGGCATCAGCGGATGGTGCAGCAGCAAATCAGCTGGAATAGCCTTGGTGCCATTGGTGCCAGCTTGGACCTCGGTCGCGGTAGAGAGCTGGATACCCCCAATCGCATCATGGCGGGTCTCCCACAAGGTCCCCCAAGCCGTGGTATAGTCCCCATTAGCCGTCGCTGTGGCTGTGACGGTTTGCAGGATGTACTCTGACGCGGAGCCCACAGCCAGTCGCGTGGCCGCTTTGTCCAGCCCGGCAATCACGATGTCGCCCTGGGTTGTCACGACCTGCCGCGAGTCCGCCGAGATATGCCATTCGGAGGCGCCTGAGATGATGGTGATTGCAGCGTACTGGGCACTCAATACTATCGTGGTAGCCCCGTCGATTGTCTCCGAGCCGTTTCCATCCACAGTGACGGTGTTGGTGCTGGAGTCGATCTTCTTGATTGTTGTCTCCAGCCCGGCGCCCGCAGAGGCCAAGGTTGGCAGCGTGACCGTGCGGTTCGCGCCCGAGGCATCCACCGTCACCAGCAACTGGTGTTCTGCCAGGGTGATGGTGTAGTCTGCAGTCTTGGCTAGGACAAGGCTGTCCCCTAGCGAGCCCCGGATGATCCAGCCGTCGTCGGAGGAGTTCCGCTGCTTGAGCACGTTGTTGGTGGTGTCTGCCCAGAGCATATAGGCAACCGTAGTGCTCGGCGCGGAGGCGCCTGACTGCAGCGACGTGATAGCCGCCAGGGCGTTGTTCACGTCCGTCCTGAAGTTCGGGAACGTCTGGTTGGCAATATTGAAATCGTGCTGGCTCATCCTCGTAGCTCCGTCACCAGTAGCGTCGCCCGGGACAACTCAGCCGGGCCTGTGAGGTTAACCTTGTAGATCACGTCTTGGTCCAGCGGCTCTTCCAGGGCCATCATGGAGATGGAGCCGCTCCCCAGAGAGACCTCATCGTAAACACTTGTGGTGCCACGCACCATCTGCCCAGTGACTTCTGCGTCAGCCTGCGCCATGAACAGCACAACAGTCAACGCCCTTGGCTGCTTCGGCACCGAGACAGTCAGGACCTCAGCCGCGCTGTCTCCCAGGGTCTGCGCATCCATCGCAACCGCGCGCCACGCAGGACAGGCAGAGTATCGCGCTAGGTCTGTCAGGTAATCCGACAGGGCTCCACGGAGGTCTGTCAAGAACCCCTTGACGTCAGCCCTGGGAAGCGGCAGTTGCGGAACCCGAAATACCATCAGAAATCATCCCCTCCAGCGACACCCAGGACCTCGAACCCACCCAGACGAAAGGCATCATCAGTGGCTGTGCATGTCAACTTCACGGTCAAGAATGCTGTCTCCCTCTGGGAGTTGGTGAACTCAAACCCATCCGCAAGCGCCGCAGCGGTGTCCCAATCAATCGAGTCGTCTATGTCCTCCTGGTAACCCAGGGTAATGTTGCAGCCTGCCCCTGCTAGGTCCCTGATCCGCGTTCTGACCACATCCACGAACTTGTGAACATCAGGGTCCCCGAGGTCCAGCGGCTTGGTCTGGACACTTTTCGCTAGCGCAGACCCGGCAGCGTTGTCCGTGCGCCCTTGTGCAAAGAGCCCACCAGTGGCTGTACCCCCAGTGGGGTAGTCTAGCACAGAGCGCTCTGTCGCCGCGCTCCGGCCGTAGTCCCCGATTGTCCAGCTGTTGTTGAGATATCCATAGGCCAGGCTTTCGCTATTGTCTGTATCGGACCCCTTGGGGTAATACCAGACAATGCGGCTTTGCGCCTCATCGTGCCAGCCCCAAATCTTGGTCTGTTGCGCTGTGTTGAGGTTGTCGGTGATGTAGGAACGGAGCGCAGGGTCGCTTATGTAGTCAAAAGCCTCACTCCCATCACTCGCCCAGATACCCAGAGGTCCCCAGCCATAGTGCCGCCCGTTGGCCTCCACTACCGAGTGTTTCGACAGCGCGCCAATCCCTGTAGCCGCGCGCTTGTGCCCGAACATGAACGGCGCCTGGACAAAACTCAACCTGAACGAGGCATTCGCTCCGTACATCATGATAGCATCGCCAAGCATCACCGCCGCGACCATGGCCCCCGGGAGCTCGCGCACAATCGCCTGTCCTGCTGTTGGATACTGCACAGGGTCCCAGTTCTCTGGCTGACCCGCAGCGCACCAGGAGTACCCGCGGTCGGAGTCCGAGGTGTTAAACAGTAGGAGGAACTGACCCAGGCGCAGCACGATCTCAGCGGTGTCCACCAGCACCCCCGCGAGGGCAGCAAAGGCAGTGGTCTCGTCCTCCTTGTAGACCTGCACAGCATCAATCCCGTTGGCGGCGAAGGTCCAGTCCCCCCAGGACTCCATGCTCCAGAGTGTAGCCGGCGTGGTTTCCAATTGGTCAGTGAAGCCCTGGTAGAGGCCGCCCAGGCTAGCTACGGCTCCGCCTGTGGTTCGCTGGAGACTTGTCGCCGTGCCGATGTAAACCGCAAGGCCGCCGGTGGACAGGCGCTGTTGTAGTAGGCCGTTGATGGGAACAGCAAGAGAATTAGAATAGGTAGTCCCTGGACCACCATCATCGAAGTCCCCAGGTGCATCATCGAAATCTCCCGTTGCGTCGTCGAACAACAGAGGGAACCCGTCCGGGGTGTTCCAGCCTTTGTCGGTTAGCACCGCTCCGTCATGGAACACAACATTGGAGCCAGTTTTCCACAGCGGTACACTGAACTCATGCACAGAGGGAAACACCCCGGAGTCCAGGGGAATTTGCACAGTGTCCTGGATCGACGCGCGCTTGGGATATGCAGCGAGCCGGTCAGCCATCAGAGGGGTACCGCATCTGGAGGTTGCCTCCGCCGAACTCAAGCGAGGTCTCAGCGATGTCCATGGTGTCGTAGATTTCCTGGCGAATAGCCTGCCAGCGCTTCATTCCCTCAGTATCCCGAAGGCGCGCGGAAATATTATACATGACCTGGGCCTCCACGAGGTCATCCCCGTTGGTGAACCACCAGCTGGTCGCGGTCCCGGTCCCGGTGCCGAAGTTGGAGAACTCGAAGAACCCGGCCTCGGCAACTTCTGTGCTGGCTGTTTGGGCATTCAAGACCAGGTCCACGTCCCGATCCAGCCAGAACGCGGTAGGGACCCCGGTAGTCGCGGTGCTGTAGGTGGTAGTCCGCGCGGACAGGTCCTGAGGCTTGATCTGATCCAGGTAGATGAATTCACTATTGGAGTCCACAATCCGCAGGAAGTCCACCCGCTTGACCAGCTTATCCGTAGCGCTGAGGATATCCGCGAGCACCAACCGCCGGGTCGCAGTGGTCATCGAGATCGAGCTCGCGAAGAAAAACATGTTGTGGAAGTTGTTGTTCCGCTCCAGCTGGCGCACAGCTTGCTTGATCCGGATGAGCAATACATCATCCAGCGCTGTACCCCGGCCCAGGGTGGCCGAGATATTGGTCAGGACCTCGCCAAGGTCAGCCGCCATCCTCCGCTTCCTTCTCGCCCTCGGTTATAGTCTGGGCTTCCTTCTCGATCGAGTCCTCGATAAACTCAATCCCAGCAGTTGTGGCTTGGGAGTCCGCGAAGGCTTCCACGCGCCACGCGCCAGAGTCCAGTATCCCAAGCGTCGGCTGGCAGGGGCCGTAGCCGTAGAACAGGTCGTCCTTGCCGGTGAGCCTGGGCATGGTGTCCATCAGGAAGCTCCGAGGCGCCACCGAGATAGTGTGCCCCATCACCTTGCCCATGCCGATCCAGTACTCCACGTTGCAGCGTCCGTGTTCGTAAGGGTTCTCCCGCCCGGGTATTTTGTAGTTGTAGTCACACCCGAACAGGTCGATCTTGCCCGGCTCGCCCGCGAGGTCGAAACAGAGATACGCATAGGCAATCGCGTAGGCAACCGAGTTGACCAAGTAGGAGGACTTGTACGCCTGGATGACTTCATGCAGCGGGTACTCCATCGTGCAGGACAGGTCCTCGATCGCTCTGCAAGTCACCACAGGAATGTCATGATGCTTGTAGATGTCTAGGTAGCGTCGGTGAGGCTCCCAGGTCCAGTCGTGGATGTTGAACGAGCGGTGATGGCGATAGCAGAATGCAGCGGCGTTGACTGTCCAGACTTCGCTTCCCTCAGCGTAGAAGCGGTGATGTTGGTCGTACCCAGCGGTGATCCAATCCAGGCCGGAAGTTCCCATGCCTAGAATGGTAACGTGGTTCAGCGGAATAGGCTGTTGGACTCGCTCTTCGCCAAGTCCAGACAGCCGAACGGGTAGGGCCGGAGGAGGGGCCGAAGCCCCTCCCTCAACCTTCCGTGCGTCTTCGCCCACCTAGCTGGACCTCGGGACCATGTACAGCAGGAGCCCCGTGCGGCCGGCTGTGGCCGTTGTGGTCTGCTGCGATGCGTAGATGATCTCGTCGCCCTGGGAACCCTCGTAGGTGATCCACGCCGTGGCTGTGGAAAAGATATTGAGGGCGCCGGTAGCCGTGTCGGTAGCAAAGATGTAGTCATCGAGGATGGCGTCGTCATCCTCCTTGGTGCCGATTGTGAGCGTGCGGGCCGTGGCGGTGCCTGTACCAAAGGCAGCCTCCACGGGCACGATAGCGCCCACGATCTTGAAGTCGAACGGGGCAGACTTCGAGCCCACGTTGACGTTGGTGGTTGCCGAGCTGTGGAGCATGTAGCCAAGGTCCATGATGTACAGACCAATGGCTTCATCTCCCCTCTGTCCCTGGTTCGTCGCTGTCGCAGAGAAACCAGGGACTTCCCGCAGGACCCCATCGGGCACGACCCCACGGGACCGTGCTTCGGCGATAGGGTCCCGACGGATGGCTTGGGTAGCCGTTGCCATGTGTCAGTCCTCCTTACGAGTCAGCCGCGGCCGAGGACACGCCCTTGATGAGGAAGTGCGAGAGGGGGTGGTGAATTTCCAGTCCCATCTCGGTGAGGTAGCCAGCCTTGAGGCCGTCCACGCCACGGTCCTGCATGTCGTTCTGGAACTTGGTGTCGCTGTCCTTGAGGGGACGATACACCAGCTCAGCCATGTCGAGGACCACCATCCACGAGTTCCGGGCGGTATAGTCGGCAGTGCCGGTTGTGCCTCCGAGGAGGCGATTGAAGAGCGGGTGAGTCTTGCACACCAGCTCGCCGAACGGGCAGCTCAGCCGCGTGACCGCCATTCCAAACTCCTTGATCCCCGACTGGATGTTCCAGGTCGAGTTCTTCCGGATGATCTGGTTGAGGGTCAACAGGGCTGTATTGCCCAGGAAGCAGACCTTCTCCTGAGAGCCCCACCGGAACATGCGTTCCAGCCAGCCTTCCAGGGTTTCCATATCGACTGCCGTGCCGGCGTTGTTGACGACGTTGGTTGAGTCGATATACTCGATGGCGCCGCCTGTCGTGCGGAGCGGCTTGCCATTGCGCGTGGTCTCAGTGCGGGTTCCGAAGAACAGGGCTTTCTCAATCGCCTGCTGGTGATCCTCGAAAGCCTCGCGCTTCGCTTCCTTGAGTGCATCGCCCGTGCGAAGCCGAGTCTTGAGCGCCGTGCGGGTCGCCTCCAGGGTGTTCCGGAAAATCTGGGTGTAGTTGTACACCTTGACCGGATCGTAGTTGATGCCTGTCGGCGCCGGCGAGCCTTCCTCGAAGGCCGAGCCGATGACGAACAGGTTGGGGTTGACGCCGGCGCCGGTGGCGGTGATTGCCGCCGCTGTGGCCGTGCCGGTGTAGGCGCGCTGGACTGGAATAGCCGTGTCCGAGGACGGATCGCTTGTCACGATCACGATCTCGTTAGACTCCTCCAGCAGCAACAGGTCGCCTTCCTTCAGCGTCAACGCGTCCGCGCTCACCGTGAGCGTGGTCACTGCCGCTGTGTGGGTAGTGGCAAGAGCCAGCCGTTGACTGGGCATGGTCTTGGTCCACCAGTTGAATTCAGGATCGTCCGTGCTTTTCGACTTGAGCATTGAGGTCATGGCGAAAAGCGGGGCCATCCCGTTCGGCTGGAGGAGCATGATGCCCTCCCGCCAGTTCTTGGGACGTTGGTTGGCTACAAAGCCAGACGTGTCCCGCAGGCCCTGAATGGACATGCGTTACCTCCTATCCAAGAGTGCTGAGGATGTCGTTTGAAGTTGCGTCCTCGGGAGAGGTAGCCGGCGCGCCAGGACGAGCGCCTGGACGTGCCTGTGGAGCTGGCTGTTCCGCGCCATTCGGCTTCGGCACGAACCCTGCCAGAGCAAGGGCTTGGAGAACCCGAGCGCCAAGCGCGTCACGGAAGTCAGGCGTCCAGGGAGCCTTGCCCCCAAGTTCACCCTGCAACTTCTGCGCTTCAGCTGAGACAGTCGGGCCAAAGGTTTTCAGCTGCGGGAACTTCCCGTAGAAGTCGTCTCTGACCTGCTCTTGCCGCGCCTGTACCGTTGTAGTCTCTTGAGTCCTGGTTTGGACACTCTCGGAGACCTCGCGCGCGACATGCTCAGCTACGCGTTGGTGGACAGACACCGCGATGGACTGAACCAGGTGTCCCAGCACTTGACGCGCCGGTTCACGTTGCTCAGCCTCGAGCCCTGGGAACAGAGCATCCATGTACTGGTCTGGGACCTGCACAGGATACTGGTTTGCGATCTCGGCAGTCTTCGCCGCGGCAGTATCTGCAGGCTGTGCAGGTGCTGTTACCGCTGCGAGTTGACCTTCCAATTTCGCAATCCGCTCCCGAAATGCGGCTGCCTCATCGGGCTTGGCAGCTTCCGCTGCCGCCTTCAGTCTTGCTGCAGCATCCGGCTCTTCCGAAGGCTGCTCTCCAGGAGGCTTCTCTCCCTCCTTCTCAGACGGCTCGCTCGCCGCTCCCGCCTTGGGGCTTGGTTCGCCATCGGCCTTGGGAGCTTCTTCGCCTTCGCCTGGGGTCTTTGCGTCGGCGGGCTCGGAGGACCCGATATCCTCAGCCGTTGACGCAAATGGGTCTCGGCCAAGTATGGCCTCGATATCAGCATCCACTGACGGGTTGGCGCCCGAGTCAGGGATGGGGCTTGTTGCGGGCTCAGCGGACTCAGCAGCGGGAGTGGGGGTGGGATCGTCAGCCATTGTTTTCCTCCTCAACTATATCCTCAACGGTGTCCTCAGCGGCACACTCGTGTAGTACCTCAATCGCGCGCAGGAGCCCACTGGACTGCCCCTGCTGCTTGGTCGCCTGGGCTACGCCCTCCGAGGTGGTCAGGTCCATGCTAGCCAGGGAACGCAGGCCAGCATCAGCCTCTTCCTCGACCTCTGCCAACGCCGCGACCATGACAGAGGAGGCAAGCACTCGTCTTAGTTCCTCACGCCGAGAAGGAGCCAGCATCGGTCACTCTACTCCCAGGGTTGCGCTCCAGCGTCTGACCGCCTTGGGAACTCCCGCCAAGCGCGCTCGGGATGTCCACAGCGTCACCAGCCTGCACCATCTTCTCCACCTCTGCGTCAGGCCTTGGCTCCAGCCGCATCGACTCAATATCCTTCGCGCCGCCGAGTTCCGCAACATGCTCGAATATCTTGGACAGGCTGTAGCTTTGTCTCAGTGCGGGGTCCGCTTGGACAGCCTGAAACACCTGTCTCCAGACATCAAACATGGCTATACGATCAATGGGGAGTGTACCATCATGGATTGGATAATGGAAGTCCCCCACGACCTCAGTAGGTCCAATGTTGATGGGTTCCGCTATACCTTCCTGCCCTACCACTTGCAGGAGGTATTCCTCGGAGAGATACTGCTGGGTGTTCAGGCTCATCTGCTCGGTGAGGTCCACGAGGCCCTGAGCCGAGATCAGGCGCCCCTGGGCCGACAGCCGGGAAGCCGCGGACTCCCCAGAGATGCGCACCTCGGAGGCTGTCTTGCGACTGCTTCCCTCCTGGACCCCCATGAGGTTCTCGGTCACGGCGGACAGCTGCTGCCCCATCCGCATGAACAGCTCAGCATCCCGCACGTGTTGGCCGGTCACGTCAGCGACAGGGAACTGGGTGATAACAGTTCGGACATCCTGGCCAAACGCGCTTCGCTTCAGTCGAAGGATACGCGCCGCACTGGGGTTCTTGAAGTCCTGCATTTCGACGCGGCTGGGGTCTACAATGAACATGTTGTTCAGGGTTCGCCGCACGTTGTCGATATGGGAGTTAATAAGCCAGGTCACTGCATCCTGCAGCGGCCCGAGATAGTCAGCGATCCCGAGTTGGCCAAAGCCGTAGCCCATGGTGTAGGGCTCTGAGACACAGATCGGGTGCATCCCGTGGTCCATCCCCAGGGGCTCAGCCTGCACAATAACCTTCTTGTTCAGGATGGTGAACAGCCACTTCTCAGGGGCTTCGCTCTCCCCGAGACCCAGCTCCGCAGGGATGATCTCCACTGAGCCCTGGTCCCGCTGGACAAACGCCTTGGGCAAGGTGGTCTGGCCCCCCGGGGTCGAGGTGCCCAGGGCCCGAATGCTCCGCGCGGAGTCGGAAACCTTCGCCTGCGGCAGGGCTTCCGGAGTATGCTCCACCCACTTGAGCTTCCCGTCAGCCTGCTCGCGCAACAGGATATGCCGCCCGGTGAAGTCCCGCCAGAACACGAACTCCCCAAGCCGATTGACCTCAGTCATCGGCACGCGCGGATCAGGGAAGAACATAAACGGGTCTTGGGCAATCACCGTGTTGCCCTGGTACACAATGCGCTGTTCCCGGGAGCGTTGCATAGAGCCATTGGCTCCGGTGATGACCGTCCTCATCGCGGAGGTGTTTTCCCACAGGGTCCGCATCACCCCAAGGCCATAGACTTGGGTATCCTGCAGGAACTGGAACAGATGCTTCACCAGCCGGGAATGGTCCGCCTGGAACTGCAGCAGAGTCTCCATAGCCTGCACAGCCTTGCTGCCGCCTTCTTTGTAGCTGCCCACCTGGAACATCGGTCGGCGCCCGGCGAAGGTGTGCAGGAGGAAGGTCACGATGGTGGACACGGTAGCGAAGGTGTAGGGCACGATGATGGAGGTAATCTTCGGCGGCTCCCCTGCATCGTTGAGCGCCGCGAGGTCCTCCTCCCACTTGGGCAGATCAATGTAAGCCTGGATCTTTTTCTCCTGCACCGACCAGCGGGAGTAGAACTTGGACATCTCCTTCTCAGAGTCTTCCAGCCGGGACACGAGATAGTCCAGGACCGTCCGATGCAGCTCGGTCCCCGGCTTTAACCTGTCGATCGGGCGCCGGTCCGAGTCAGTCGCGGTGAAGGAGGGCCAGTCCGCCTTGGGAAGGGCTAGGCCTTGCGACTCTGGCGCGGTATCGGCCATCAGACGTTCTTGGCTCCACTGAAGTCTGGCAGCGCTTTGAGCGCCACGTAGGCCTCAGCCATCGAGGCTTCTTCAGAAGCCGCGTCAAAGGGCCAGAGCGTGTCTGCCCCACCGATAGCGAAATAGGTTGGCGCATTGGCTACAGGTGTTTTGCCAGCATCACGTGCAGCTTTGCTAAGGTAGGAGAGGAACCCCAACCTCCCCACCCTGTTCTCCAGGTCCAGTTCCATGTAAACCAGCCGGTGATAAGCCGCCTTCACACCGCTGGGATACTCGATGCTCTTTTGAAGTGCCATTCAAGCCTCCTATGAAGCAGTCGTACTGTTGGTGATGAGGCCTTTTGTAGCCAGCTCAGCCAGAAGATCAGCAAGCGCAGCCTCTGGATCATTGCGCGCGCCGGAGATTGTAGCTTTGATTGAAGCCCCGGCTCCAAAGAAAGCAATCCGAGTCGCGCTGGAAACACGAGAGACAGAAAACCCAATGGAGGCGCCATCGCCTCCACATATCTCTGTAACCCCGGCGGCTTTTGCTGAGATAACAAGACTGATATTGGCGTCAGTTCCGACAGCAAGGAGTGTTGGCTTATTGCTTGAGGTCGCTCCCGAGAACTGCCAGCTATTTACCGTTGAGGCCGAGGTGGACCTAAACTCAACAATTTCCACGCCACCTGACGTGATTGCCAGAATATCCGAGGATTTCCAGGCAATACCCGTGTCGGGATCTGCGCGGTTGGGAATCACGGTTGGATTGATACTGCTGGCTGCTTCATTCAGCAACGTCGGGCCAGCCGCATTGCTTAGCCAGAGGTCCCCAGTTAACTGCCCACCACTCTTCCGAAGGAACGAAGGAGTCGCGTGTGGCTGGCGGTGTATGCGGGAGAGCGTACTCATGACGGAGGTGTTCCGTAGAAGGCCAGGGTCAGCACCGCAGCCACATCGGCGATCACGCTGAAGGTGGTCACGCCTTCGAGAGAGCGCCAGTCAGGGTTCATTTCCGCGGCGCTGCCATCGGTCACGTCTGAGGCTGGAATTGTCGCGGTGCCAGCGTCCCAGCGAACCCAGAAGTCTGCGTCGGCTGCAAGGAGCACCACATTCGCGCCCTGGTCAGGGGTCACGGTCTCGGCCACGCCGGACGCCAGGGAAAGGGAGTCAACATACTGAGCCGCAAGCGGCGCGCCACCTACGACCATGTACTTACTGAGGGTTCCCATTCAGCACACCTCCTATATCACGCTGTACTCGCCGCCGATCTCCTCCAGGAGGGGCGGCATTTCATCCTCTGCGAGGTCCACTTCCCCAACTGCATGGGCGGCGTAGGGGTCGAGGAGGGCAATAGCTCCTGCTTCGCTGTCGATGTAGTCATCATGCTGCTCGATCCCGGGCCGGAAGTCAAGGAGTTGAGCTTCCAGCTCGGGGAAGCGGCGGATGTGAGCTATATACCCTGCTGCATACCGAGGTTGCAGGATGCCCATGATACGCTCTTCCTTCTTGGTGTGGTGAGTGACCGGGACCACCTCGAAGTAGTAGTTATGGCGGAACATCTCCTCGCGTATGAGGTGCACCAGCGCGGCTTGGTAGGAGTTGCTTTCCACGCCACACTGCGAGGGCTTATGGTACATCGCCAGCTGGAAGTACTGATCCACAAGCTCCCGCGGAGTGCATCCTCTCTTGCCCCAGGACTCCAGGATATAAATGCGACCGTTCTCGTGGATACCCGCCACAGTGATGGTGGCCTCATCCGCGCGCCGTCGCTCCGAGATCGCCGGGTCCAGGAAGATAGCCTTCTGCATGGGCTTCTTGTTGTCCGGGACCTCCCAGCGGATATACTCCGGCTTGAAGGTCTGCAGGTCGGAGGGCCTGGACTCGTTGAAGTACTCCATGTAGTAAACGTGCAGCATCCCGGCGCGGGTGTAGCTCAGCTTTTCGCTTTCCAGCGCTGCGTCGTCCATGCGGTCAGGCCAGAGGAGCTCCCCATTCGGAAGCCGCGCGCCGAACTTCACAACTGTCCATTCCGGGTCGTTGGACCAAGTAGGGAGTAAACACTCCGGATGGAGCATCGTGCCCAGTGCGGTGATGTTGGCGTCAGGGTTCATAATCGCAAGCGCTGGCTTGAGGTCACCGTAAGCCCACTCAATAGTCTTTTGCCTTTGGGCCTCGGTGGAAACGCTTTCCTTGTCCTCAACATCATCCACGAGTATCTTCACCGGACGCTGCCCTCTGTGCAGCAGCCCGCGGACCTGGGAACCCCGCCCCCTGGCGGCCATTGCTATTCCATGCTTAGTCTCAAAGAAGTCATGCGCCCAGCGCTCAGGGTCCTTGAGTTTCGGCTGGAGGTCCCCAAAGACAGCCTTGATCTTGGGGTTGTCTATGAGTTCCCGCTTGACGTTGTCCAGCTGCATTTCCGCGTGCTTGCCGCCCTCGGAGACATACACTGTGAAGGGGGTGACTTTGTAGAGGATGTCGGAGAGGGGAACCGCGATCCCTGCAATGGTGGTCTTGCTGTATCCGCGCGGCACCATGAGCAGGGTGAACTTGCCCAGGTCCATGCGCACTGTGCCATCAGGGAGCAGCTGGAACACCCGATGGATGATGCCGTCTCCGTCCTCGTGGAAGAAGTGCTCGCATATCTTATCAAGCTCTCCATAGATCGGCAACCACGAGGCGTCCCGGGTCAGGATGGCCAAGATGCCTCTGTGGAACCAGGGGATAGGCTTGGGGAACAAATGTGGCAGGAAGGTCTTGCAGAACAGTACCTTGTCCTGGAAGCACCGCAGGGCCAGCTTCTGCTTCTCCTCTCGGGAGAGTCCTGGGCCCTGGGTCATATCTGGAGCTCCTCCTCCACACTCGCATCATTGTCCTCTGGCTGCCAGAGAACGCAGACGCCGTTGGGGTGGATAGGGCCAAGGACATACTCGCAAGCCCCAGGCGAAAGGAAAAACAGACAAACCGCGCACGCGCGCTGAGGAGTCGTCGCGTCAGTATAGCCAACGGACTCTTGCTCTAGCTTATCGCCAATGTCGTCGAGGAGTACCTTAACCATTATTTCACCACAATCTGGCCCTTCTGGTAGGCCTCGACAAGCATCAGGCGAACCTCATGCTCAGAGGCGTCCAGGAGAGCTTTCATCTCAAACTTGGATACTTGTGTGGGTAGGGCTTTATCCGGCAGGCTTTCCAGCATTGTCATTGCGGCGCTCTGGAGTTCCCCTACCGACACACCCGGCATGAACACACTCTCTGTACTAACTCCCTCCGGGAGAGAGTTATCAAGAATGTCCATGAGCTCAGAACTAACCTTCGGGTCGATTGGCTCCGGCTCTATCAAGTCTTTAAGGAAACTTTCCAGCTTGGGCTCTGGGACGGCACTCAGTTCATCTATTGCCGGGTTCAGCTTGCCTGCGTCTATGGCGTCCTCGATTACCGTAGCCGCGTGCGTGTCAGCTACGAGCAACATTTCATCAAGCTCTGCTTGGGGAACATGTGGGAGCGCAAAACCTGCGTTGACTGGGTCTTCAATGACAGCGGCCAAATCCTCTGCAGCGTTAAACGCTTCCGCAGGCCCGTCGAAGAACTGGTACTGTGTTGGGGGTAGACCAGACGGCGGGCCTAGCTTGCCCTCATTGATGACCTCTCCAATTATGTTATACTGCTCAGGGTCCGCCACGAGCAATATCTCGTCAAGCTCCTCCGTGGACATGTCTGGGAGTTCAATAGCTGGATCGGCGTTGTGGTCTATGATATTGTCCACCAAGTCACTGGCGGCAAACTTAGCTTCTTGCTCAGTGACAAAGTGTTGGAAAGCCCCGGGGTCAAACGGGTCTACAGTACTTTGAGTAGGAGAAAATCCCGGCGCGCTGTTCACAACGAGCTTACCCGAGCCGACCAGATCAGATAAGGTCTTGTATTTATTTGGACTTGCGTTATCCGCAAGCGTTTTCGCCATCATCTGACCGATCACGAAGGGCGCTCCCGTAGGCTGATTTGCCTGCGCAACCAAACTAGTAATTTCACTATCAACAAACGCGCTCGTCATGGGGCCTGCGCTTGTGGCGCCCTTGATCGCGTTCTCCAGCACATTTACGTTAGCCTCTATGTCAGAGAGTCCCATTGCTGGATTATCCAACTTAAACTTCTCCGCAGGCGTCGATGGTTGTGGTACAGCTCTAGTATCCCCGGTCACGCTACTGGTCAGCCCGTCGTTCCAGAAGCCTAGCCGCTGGCTCTCTCTGAACTCCATCGCATGCGACCGCCGCGATCCGGCAAAGTATTGATAGAGCTCATGCCGCGCGCGTACCATCTTCCTGTGCGCCTCGTTCATCACAGGGCCGTGCTCCGCCAGCAAATCTTCGCTTTTCTTCTTAGCCGCAGCCATTTCGGCGTTTATCCTTTCCGTAACAGCCCGCGTTTCTGCCAATCTGTAGGCTGCGTCATCGCGTAGTTCGGTTATTTCAAAAATAGACCTTCCAGAAGGAGACGCATTTATGTTGAGGCGCGCCAGGCTTAGTTGATGCTCCAGCTGATCCAGCCCCATTTGGAGACTCTCAATACTGGGGAGCATTGAGATGTTTTGCGCATGACCCTCTGCTTCGCGCATAGACCTCTGTGCTGCCTTTAACGCATTGGCGGCTCTTTGCGAAACCCTCTTTTGAGCCATCACGTTACGCCAGAGCGCGCCTGCTTTGATTATCCATTCCAGGTCTTCTTGCCCCCAGCCGCGGAACTTGGTCAGGCGCTCCACAGGGCCATGCCCAGCTTCAAGTTTCTTGTCCGGTCCCCAGAAAAATTCCTCCATCTGAGCTGGAGTCAATTTATGATTGAACCCTGCCGCTTGAATGTCGCCCAACAAATCTATTGCTATGTCTGCATTGTCCGCGATATCCTCCTGCCTGTACCACCAGGCCGCGCGGAAGGCCCGACTCTCTGAAGTTGCCGCGTCAGCAAGAATGTTGCGGTAACCTGAGGGCCCGACATGCCCAGTACGCATTATCGAGTCTCGATACGCAAAATCGTTCCTGCGGTCAGTACGCCCAATGTCAGCGTACTGCGCAGATAGATCTTTCAACTGCTCCTTTTCTTCTCCTGCACGAAGAACCAGCCTTGTGGCGCGATCTGTCTCTGCGACAGTCATCTCTCGCGGGAACAAGAAACCCTGTCCACGCTGTCCACCCTGCCCATAAGCCCAGAACTCATGCTCGTTGTAGTAGTTCATGGGCTTGTGTGCGCCAAGCAGTCTCCCAAGCTGCTGTGCTGTGCTCACGGTGTACCGCGCCGGGGATAGGTTCATGGCCCCTTGCACCACACTGTCGGGGATATCCACAACAAGCATCCGGTCTTCCAACGCGGAGCCAACCTCGTTGAGCCGTGTTTCGTTCTGGAGTGCGCGCTCGTCCAGCGCGTCCTGCACCTTCGGCTCTCCCACAGAGGGCATGGCTGCAGATGGGAATACACGCTCTTGCCGCGTTTGGCGCGTACCCGGCATAGGACTGCCAGCAAAGCGCCCAGCTGTCTCCGCAGTGAGACTAGACGACGTCCCTGGAATTTTGAGCTCAGCTGAGCGCCCAGTGTTGAAACCCTCTCTAATAATGGACTCTTTCGCCCCCGCACTGCTAGTTCCATGGAACAGCGGTAGCTTTCGCTTGGACCCGCGCGTGCTGTCGGGGAAGTCAGTAGCGCGGCTGGCTTTGTGTGGAACCTTATCGCCAACCTGGAGCGTGAATGCGTCTCTGAGCTCCCTGTCTGTCAAGCTGGTTGGAATTTCGCCCGGGGCTGAAGTCTCAACTATTGCGTTGAGTGCTGCCGGGGCCGGGGCCGCTGGAGCTGGCGGCAGCGGAGGCAAGACCTCCACTGGAGGTGGGAGATTTATTGCCGGCCCAGACGTTGGGGCTGGAAGGGCAGGCTGCGCCACCGGCGCAGGCAAAGCCGGAGTAGAAGCAGCCGCGCCCGTTCCCTTCCCTGCTGCGGACGTAATGTCCTCAGCCGCCTCGCCCAAGAGCTTCCCGCCCTTGGTGAGCCCCTTGCCGCCAGGGAACAGGCCAGCGATCATCAGCGCCGCGGCCCCGGCATTCAGCGCGCTGGAGCCATAGTTGCCCGCAAGGAACGCCTCGCGCGCGCGCCCTGCCGCGGGCACCCCGGTCTCCTCGAAGGCTGCAGGGAGGATATCTTCCGCAGGCAGGGCCCCCACGAAATTCCCAAAGCCAACACCTGTGGCAGGGACGCCCAGTGCAGCGGCAGTGCGCTTGGCGTCCAGCACTGGAGTCTGCACTGGGGGCGGCGCCATGAGGGCCTTGAGTAGAGGGTTAGCCAAGGCCAAGTCCTCGCCCAACCGCTGCCTGCGGGGTGGGATTGGAGCCCAGAGCTTGAGCTATGAGCTCCGCGGACAGCTGAGGCAGAGGCAGGGAGCCCGGCAGCTGCGGCAGAGTAAGCCCCAGCGGCTTCACAGGCGGCCCTGGCTGGGGGCTCTGCTGTAGGGACAGCATGAGCTGTAGGGGGGTGAGCCCCGGCATCACACTGTCTCCAGGCGCGCGTGGAGATCAACAGGGCCAAGAACCCAGGGGTTGCTATCCGAGCGGTACTCGAAAGCTGCGGACAGCGGGGCGCCTTCACTGGAACCGCAAACGAAGCGGCCCTCTTGTTGCTTGAACGCCTGGGCCTCGTCATTGGAGATCACCACCTCCGCGAGCTTCTCCACGGCGCGGATGCCGGTGATCTGGGTAGGCATACCCAGGGCCTCTGCCAGGTCAGTGATACGGAAGCTTGGCATCTCCGGCACGATGATCTCCCCACCGGGAGAGTTCTGCAGGGCCTCAAGTGTCAGGTCCACTGCCCCTTGCAAGGTGAACCAGAAGCGGGTCATCTCTGGGTGCGTCACCGGCAACGCTGTGGCACCTTGGCCAATCAGCTTGCGCCACGCCGGGATGATCGAGCCTGTGGAGCCCGCGATGTTGCCGTAGCGCAGCACAGTGAAGCGTGTGTCTTGTGTGCCTGCATATACCCCTGCGTTGGCCATAAGGCGCTCGGCACATAGCTTGGACGCACCATACACTGTGACTGGCGCGGCAGCTTTGTCGGTGGAGGTCATCACGACATGCTTGATCCCTCGGTCCAGCGCGGCCTCGATCACGTTTTGCGTTCCCAGCGTGTTGATCCTGACAGTCTCGAATGGGTTGTACTCAGCTGTGTCCACACATTTGAGCGCAGCTGCATGTACAACATAGTCCACGCCAGCGAAAGCACGCAGCAGCCGCGCTGGGTCGCATATGTCTCCGATGAAGAACCGCAGCGCTGGGTGATCCCCAAAGGCAATACGCATTGAGTTGTGTTTGTGCTCGTCGCGAGACAGCACGATAACCTTGGTTGGCTTCCAGCGTGACAGGAGCTCGGCTACCAGCGCGCGCCCAAAGGCACCAGCTCCGCCAGTTACGAGAATAACTTTTTCGTTGAACATGTGCAGCAGCCCTTTCCTATGGCCCTGGGAGCCCAACCAGCGACAGCACCGCGTACAGCACCGCGAGGCAGCACACAGCCATGACCCCCAGGGCTGCAGCTTCCAGGCGCGCGGTCCGTTTGCCTAGGGAGTGCATCTTTTCTTTCCCTGCCTCCAAGCGCATCACCACGTAGGTCTGGAAATCCATCTTCGTGCCGCCAATGAATACATGACCATTGCCGTCGCTTCGCACAGAGGTTTCGGTTTTGTGTATCACTCCTCAACCTCCTGACACTCTTCCCGCTCGACTTCATCATCAAGGACAAAACCAAAGCAGTTAGATCGTAAGAACGCACGCACTGTTCCCATTTTGATTGCCCAGCCCATATGCGTAATAGCTCCAGCACCCCAAGCTACGGATACCATAGCTGGCACGCCAATCATCTCATACCGGCGGCTGTCGATATTCCTGTGGAAGAGTGCACCGCCACTGTTGCCAAAGATGATGGGTGCCGTGGCAAGAAGATACGGATAACCATCTACCACCTCTTCCATGTGACCGAGCACGCCATCCGTCATGAAGGGAGGTTTCCCAAGCCCTCCACCTACGGCATAGACCGTCTCGCCTTGATACAAGTGCTCGTCTTCAGGCAGGAGATTGGCCACATGGCTCACCCCATTCTCTCTGTCCCGTATCTGGATCAAGGCTAAATCTGCGTTGGCGTCATAGGCCACGATATCGCCAGTCTTGCCTGACGTGCCAATGAAGGCGCTGAGGTTGTTGTATTGGTGCCACCGGGCTTTCACTGGAGATCGACGCTCGGTCTTCACGTCCTCTTGCTTCTGCGGGTTCCATTCTGTGCCGACCTTGATGGCTCCAGCTACAACATGACGATTTGTGAGAATGAAGGTTTCCCATTCACCAGCTTCATTCTTCTGAGAATAGATGACCGTACCTGAACCCATTCCGCGCCCGGCTTCAACCTGCACAACAGCATAAAGCATTTGCTGGTGCTTGAGAACAATCTCGGGCGTTCGAGCCTGTGCTGTCCACGCCGTGACGAGCAGCACACAAGCAAATATACACTTGTACATTATCGTCTTCCTCTCCTAACGCGCCCTCCAATGCCAAACGAGAGGGCCATTGCTAGGGCCAGCGAGTGCCTCGGCCGGGCCCTTGACAAGATACGGGCCAACCCCTGCAGAGAGATTGTGGCAAACTTCAACAAGAACAAGACGATCAGCAGGCCACATGCAGCCAACAAGCCGAGCGTATCTCGCAAGCTGATGAAAAGCGTCCTCGGTGTGGGAGAGCTTGGCCTCCAGGAGCAAAGTGCCTTCGGGCAGGCGAAGGAGGCCATCCGGAATGGCATAGCGCGTGCGGCCAGCCTCTTCATACTCCAGGCATGGTTGGGCAAGGAGCGAGCGCCCCGGGTAGCAGCGCTCAAGCTCCTTGAGGACCTTTCGCTCATAGGTCCTGCCCCGGGCCGCTGAGCCCCGGAGCCCCACCCTCTGCAGGCGGGAGAGCCACTCCGGGGGACTCTTGCACAACCGTACCCTCGATGGTTTGGGCATTGGCTTGCTTCGCCGCTTGCTTGATCGCCGTGAGTTCGTCATCAGTGAGCCCCCCAGAGTTGCTGGACTCAGAGCGCTGGACTGCTGGGTGTCCTGTGCGGTCAAGGAGGTCCCCCACGATTTTGTGCACCTGAGCCAGCGGAGTGTCCGGGTCCTCGACAGCCGCATGGAGTCTCCCGAGGCCCTCATAGGCTGCCAGCTTCATGCGCGCAGCGGGGTCGGCCACTGTGGCTGCATCCCGGCGCTCTTGGTAATAGGCCACCAGCTGGCGCATCCCCTGGGCCTTCTTCAGTGTGGAGATGGTGGAGGCACTCATCTTGAGAACCTGCGCGATGTGGACGTTCTTGTAGCCAAGCACCAACATCCGCGCGATCTCGTGGTGTTTCTCGCGGACAGCGGGGATGTCGTAGGAGCTAGGCTTGGCGTCCTGGCGGGCGACCTCGAGCTCAATCAGATCGTCCTCGGTGAGCTCTCTGACTGAGTGGATGTTGAGGGCGGGCACGGGAAGCGCCCCGGTATAGCTGTCCGCATTGCGGACGACTATATCCACCCCGCGCGCCGGCTTACCCTCCAGGAGCTCCGCCACCCTGGTCTCTAGCCCGTCCAGGTCGTCTATCACAGGCACCTCAGCCATAGCTTCAATCCCTGGCTGTCCGCGCAGCTCTCCTGCCAGCTCCCGCCCACTGTACCCAGCCGCGCGCGAGTTGTCAAGCCTTGGTGCGCCCAGGCGCACGCTGCCGGGGCGGCCCCGCTATACAGTTTGGGTCTATATCCTGTCCTGTGCGAGCAATTTGAACGGTGGACCCTGTGAATGGTAAGTACCATTCACAGGGGGGCGCCCCGCATGCTAAGGCAGCATGGCTGCCATGCGCCGGGTGCATGGCTCTTGGCATGGCCCTTGCCGGGCAAGAATCGTGCCAGTTCAAGAACCGTGCCATAGGTCATGCGCCACGCGCATGGCTGGGTTGCATACATATCATAGGTCATGGCATTGAACTTCAACCTTGGCATCCCCATATCAAGTATACGGTTGGCGGTTGTCGCCACCCGGGCCAAGCAAGGAGACCTACATTGGCACAACGGAAAGCGGAAGCGTTCGACGACGCAACCTATGCGGAAGCGTTGGCGGACAACGTGGAATTCGACCTTGCGGCGCAAGGCTTGATTTCCGTCACCATGCCGCGCGAGACTACCTTCACCGTGTATCCCAAGACGGCGTCACTTCGCAAGGTTTACACGCTTGACCTTGGCGACTTGTTCGCGGACCTGGGCGACGGCGTCGGGGACTTCGTGGCGCACTTGGTCATGCATGGCGCGCAGATCAAGTGCCAAAGGTCCAACGCGGCCGACTCGACCGATACGCAAAGGCCGCACGATACGGCCTTGGCGATTTGCGCGGGGGACATCGGCGGCGCGGGCGAGTCCGGTCCCACGTGGATCACGGAACTCCGCAAGGGCGTCGTCGCGGCCCTTCGCAAGAACGGCGAAACGGCCAAGGCCGCAAGCGCAGCGGCCAAGGTCATCAAGTCGCGGGAAGACCTTTTCGCGACCTACAACGAAACGTCGGCCACCCGGCTTGCGAACGATGCCGACGAGTCTATGCAACGGTATGCCGACCTTGGCGGATTGGACATGTCGGCCCCGCCGACCGAGACGCCGCCGACCGAGTAAGACCACAAGGGGACGGGGCCGGGCAACCGGCCCCCAACCTTTTCCATTTGACCTGCCGCCGTCCAGGTTTGTCCCGGAGGATGAGGCACCATCACCTCCTCACCCATCCTCCGGGGTCAGGCCCTTAATGGCAGCGTGGTGGTCTAGCTTGCCCCCACCAGCAAACCTTCAGCAAACCTTCAGCAAACTCAAGTGAACTGCAGCATTATCCCAAACAGCGCATCGCGGCCATCCCGCCCAAGGCAAAGGTGAGCTATACAGGCCAAGGAGCTCAGTCTAATATTTTTTTTTTTTTATATACACTCAAGGACAGGACCCCCAGGCTGGGGGATATAGCTGACCGGGACCACCCGGCAAGATGCCCACCATGCACTGTTTGGCAACTTGGGGAAGTTCACTTGAGTTTGCTGGCAGTTTGCTGGTACTTGGGGTCATTGGCTTTGCCCCAGCGCTACACCAAACCTGTTGACCGCGCGCGCCGGGTGTGGTATCGTGTTGGGGTTAGGGCAATTGCGCCCACAGGCCACCGGGCGGCCGTTCCAACCTACCCCGCCCAACAAGGAGACTACCATGCAAACCAACCAGGTTACCAAGGACCAACTCACCCGTTGGGTCGCAGCACTCATCACCACAGTCGATGATTGCGGCTCGGCACCCGCCGGCGTCCTGTACGCCGGGTTCCAGACCGATGGGATGCCCCATGATAACTTCACCCACATCCTGGGTGTGTTGGTCCAGGGTGGGATCATCAAGGTCCAGTCCAACATCGTCACCCTCACCGCCGAAGGTCGGGTGAAGGCCAACGAGTTGAACGCCGCCATCGCCAAGGCAAAAGGATAAGGAGACCAGACATGACCACGCACTCCATCGACCAGTACTTACGCCCCACCACCGTTGCTGAGATCATCGCCGACCTGGTGGATCAATACTCCCGGGACGGCTTGGGCCAGGCTGAAGTCAACAGCCTCTCCGAACACATCGACGAGCAAATGGCCCAGTTGGTCGATCTCGTTGGCCTTCCCGATGCGCTTCGCCTTGTGACCTCGACGGTCCCCCGGGCCTAGACCCCACCACAGAGTGCATCTTCGGGTGCACTCGATGGTGGCGCTTAGGTCACCGGAACGGGGCTTGGCCCAAGGGCTTGACCCCATAGCCTGGAGAAACACACAATGGCTAACAAGATCGAACTCGCCCACGTTGAGTTGGGTATCCGCACGGTTGACACCCCCAGCCCGGGGCGCATCCCCGACAGGCTGTCCGAAGCCACGATGACCTTGCTTCAGGTCCACGCGGCCAACGGTGACCTGGCTTGGGTCGGGGACATGTGCAATGAGCTGGAACACGGGATCGTCCCGCTCGATGCGGAAGAGAAGGCTGCATCTTCCGGTGCGGACAACATGTTCTACATCGACTCAGCGCGGGCCATTGGCAAGGTCGTGGAAGACGGCAACTGGACCGAGCCAGTCGACCCCGACAACGGGGAGCCTGGCACCGACGTGTTCGCGGCTCTTGCCATGGGCTACGCGCACGCAGTCGAACGCATGGTGGAAGAAAAGATGAACCCGAAGACCTGGGACATCTATTGCTTCGAATATGCGATCGAAACCTATTGCCACAATACAGTCGAAAAGTGGTAGCAAGGACCGGGGGCGGTAGGCCACGCGCTTGCCGCCCCCACCTTCCGAAGGGAGCCTTGAGTACAATGCCCAGACCTAAGATCACCCGTCAAGCCGAGCGCCTGCGGGTATTCCACTACATCAAGGAATATCGCAGGATGTGTGCGGGCCAGGACCCAAGCAATCGCGAGATCGCTGAATGGGTCGGCATCTCCGAAGGCCTCGCGCAGGACCACGTCAACGGGCTCCAGGGCGCCACGGGCCTCGGCGAGATCAAGCGTTCGCGGAAGGGCCTGCTCAAGTCCCCGCGAGAGAACGACGCCAACCTCGTCGAGGTGGATACATTCATCCAGGACCACGGCGGAAACAGGAGACTATAGGAGACCCATGATGGAACACACCAAAATCTCATGCCACCAGGATGGCACTTTGCGCATCGGCCTGTCCGACAAGGACTACAGCTTGCTCGGCAAGCCCGCGCGGATCAACGTCAGCCTTGGCGAAGAGAGCCTGTATCTCTCCGCCGTCCCGGAAAACGACAGCAGGTCCGGATGGGGCCTCAGCGATCGCCTTGGTCGCCCGTTCCTCCAGATCACATCCGGTTTCACCTGCGATCGCCCCTTCAGCGGCGAACAGGTCAACACCCAGTGGTTCGACCGCACCCGCAAACTAGAGATCAAGCCGCATGAGGGTGTGACCTTCATCAAGCGCAATGGCCGCACCCCTGAGCACACCAGGGCACAAGCCATGCCACGCCGCCCCAGGGTCTCGTCCGAACTTGACGGCTTGAAAGCGGCAGTCCAGACCATCAACAAGGCTGTCGCCACCGGCACCGCCAAGGCATTCATGCAGTCTGGGCGCTTGGTTGTCGAGGCCACAACCGTCACACGCCTGGACTAGGAAGCCCGGAGCCCAGCACAGAGGGGGAGGCCGCGCGCTTCCCCCTCGATGGTGGCCTTCCGCCACTAGGGGCACAGCCCCTCTTCAAGGAGACTGACCAATGACCATCTGGTTCCAAAACCCCGGCGAGCTCGACATTCGAGGCGCCACCATCATGGGCCTGCACGCCAAGGAGGGGGACCACCCCGTGGGCTTCTTCGGCACTGGGCTCAAGTACGCCATCGCTGTGCTGCTCCGCACCGGCCATGAGGTGGTGATCCACTCGGGCGAGACCGAGTACAGCTTCACCACCATCCAGGAGTCTTTCCGCAATGAGCAAGTGGACCTGATCTGCATGCAGCAGGACCAGGAGCCCCTCCGCGAGCTGGGCTTCACCACAGACCTCGGCAAGAACTGGGAGGTCTGGCAAGCCTACCGTGAACTCCGTAGCAACGCCCAGGACGAGGGCGGCCGGGTCGAGACTGGCGCGCCCGCGCCCACTAAGGGCACCACCCTCATCGCTGTCACGGGCACTGGCATCCAGACCGCGCACGCCAAGCGCGCGGACTACTTCATCGAGTCCTCGCCCATGCTGGACCTGTCCACCGTCCACGTCCACAAACAGCCGGGGCTCGCCATGTTCTACCGTGGCATCAACGTAGGCCCGCATGGGAAGATCGGGCTGTTCACCTACAACATGATCGCCAACGGGCGCCTCACCGAGGACCGTACCATGGCCAACACCTGGCAGTTCGGGCGCGCAATCGGCGAGGGGCTGGCCCAGTACTGCGAGGACGAACGCTTCCTGCGCAAGGTCCTGACCGCCCCCAGGGACAGCTTCGAGGCTGGGTGCATCCTGTTCGACACTGCCGATTCCACCGACGAGTTCATCGCCCTCGTTACCAAGCTGGGCAAGCAAGGCCGGCTCACCAACCAGTCTGCCAAGAGCATGGTCGAGCGTGAGGTGGCTGAGACCCTTGACCCCGAGGCCTGCAAGCTCACCGCCACGGAACTCACCCAGCTCAAGCGCGCCAAGGACTTCTGCAACTTCGGGGGCTTCCCTGTGCAGAACTACCCCATCATCCCCGTCGAGGTCCTGCCCGGCGGCGCGCTGGGCTTGGCGAGGAACGAGACCATCTTCGTCGCCCGCAACTGCTTCGGCCAGGGCACTAAGCAGGTCGCCGCGTGCCTGATAGAAGAGTGGGCGCACCTGGCCCACGGCTTCTCCGACGAGTCTCGCAACTTCCAGAACTGGCTCTTCGATCGTTTGGTCTCCGCGATCGAAGACCGGCGCGGTGAGCCCGTCTAGGCTGCACCGCAGAGGGGCCAGGGAATTGGAACGCTCTGGCCCCTCGACAATGCAGCCCGAAGGGGCACAGACCCCCGATACTCAAACTGAAAGGAGACCCTGATGCAAGTTGTCAAAGACTGCTGCCCCGTGTACGAGGACGCCTGTGGTCATGATGAGGCTGAGGAGTTCGCAGGGGTCATCTATGGCCCGCACGGCGGCCGGCCTGGACCCTGGGATGTGTACTTCATCGAGAACACCTATGTTCATCCCGGCCCGGAGTTCGTGGAACGCACAACCTACTGCTGCCGCGGCAGCGACGAGGACAGCGACTACCTGTCCGGCGACCTACGCGACCTCACTCACGAGGTCCACGGGCGCGACAACACGCCTGTATCCGCTGAGTTCTACCTGTTCCGGCTCTGCATGCTGGAGCTGTACTTCCACCTCAAGGAGACCCACAAGGAGTTCTGAAATGCCCCACCCATTCACCTCCCAACAGCAGGCCTTCGTGGATGCCATGCTGCATTCCGAAGGCTCTATCCTCATGGAGGCTGTTGCCGGAAGCGGCAAGACTACCACCATGGTCGGCGGCGCCAATGCGCTGCCGGAGTCTACCAGCATCATCGCTTGCGCCTTCAACAAGCGCAACGCAGACGCCCTGGACCAGGTCATGCCAAGCCATGCCACCTGCAAGACCATGAACGGCCTGGGCCACAAAGCCTGGGGCAGGATGACCGGCAAGCGACTGGCCTTGGAAACCTCCAAGACCTTCCAGCTGGTCAAGCGCCTGGAACTCTGGGATTTCGCGGATATCATGCTGGCCTCGCGCATTGCGAAGTCAGCCGGGTACATCCCAGAGGGAGCCATGGGAGGCGCCAACGCCAGGGCTCTGCATTCCGAAGGCGAGGAGTTCTGGCCCCAGTGCATTGACGACCACCTCATCGACACCAAGGGCAGGGACAGGGCCTGGATGAATGCAGCGGATGACCTCGTCCGCGCCTCCATCAAGGAGGCTTGGCAGGGCAGCATCGACTTCGACGACCAGATCTACATGACAGCCCTCTGGGGAGCTCCCATGGATGTCGCAGATGTCGTCATCGTGGACGAGGTCCAAGATATCTCGCCCATCCAGCGAGTGATGATCCACCGCATGGCTAAGCGCCGCCTTGCCGGAGCCGGCGACCGCAACCAAGCCATCTACGGCTTCCGGGGCGCCAGCTTCAGCTCCATGGACGAGTTTTCCCATGAGTGGAACTGCACTGAGATGCCACTCACTGTATGCTTCCGCTGTCCCCAAGAGGTCGTCCGCGAGGCCCAACAGCTGGTCCCCCACATCGAGTGGGCTGACGACGCCCCCCAGGGCCTGGTCCAGCACCACGAGAAATGGACTATCGGAGACCTGCGCTCCGGGGATGTCATCATCTGCCGGAACAACAAGCCGGCGGTGAGCCTGGCCTTCGCCCTGCTCCGTCAAGGGGTCCACTGCACGGTCCTCGGGCGCGACATTGGGAAGAACCTGATCCGTCAGGTCAAGAAGATCGCCGACCGCCTGGGCACCACGGACCTCCTGGAGTGGCGCAAGGAGCTGGACCATTGGACCGCCAACGAGTGCGGAGTTGCCCGCGCCAAGTTCAACGAGGGCAAGGTCCAGAACCTTGAGGACCGGCGAGACACCCTGCACATCTTTGCCGAGAACTGTGGTGGGGACGGGATCGAGCATCTGATCGCCGCCATTGAGAGGCTGTTCTCTGACAGCAAGGCGCCGATTACCTTGTCCACTATCCATAAGGTCAAGGGCCTGGAGTTCCCGCGCGTGTTCTTCCTGGATCGGCACCTGCTCCCCAGCAAGTATGCCAATGGAGGAGACCAGCTCCAGCAGGAAGACAACCTGGTCTACGTGGGCATCACCCGCGCGCTGGAGGAGCTTCACTACATCACATCGGAAGGACTACAGTACGCTCCGAGCAACTAAGAGACCTTCATCCTCTGAAAGGAACCCACCTCATGATCCTCGCAACCTTCCCCGTCGCCGGTCTCCAGTACCACGCCGGCATCGCCTACGCTGACGCCATCAACGAGAACGATGAGCTTCAGCTTGTCCGTGAACCTACCAACGCGCACGACTCCCAGGCCGTGATGGTCTTCCACATGGGCATCCAGCTTGGCTACCTCCCGCGCCCGGTCAACCAAATCGCCTTAGCCCTGAAGGTAGCGGGCTGGGAGATCACCGCGGAGGCAGAGCACAGCGGCTCGGCCAATGTGGTGCTGAAGGGAGAACCAGCCTGATGGGACAGCCCAAAACAGTCCAGCGCTTCGGCCAGACCAAAGCCCTGGCGGACAAGGCCCTGGAGCTCGGCACTGTCACTGTGCAGGGCCTGACCGAGAACGCTTCCCGGCAGCTTGCCAACCGCCTGAGCGCCCTGCGCCATCGGGACCGGCAGGAGACCAAGAAAGCCTACTCCCCTGAGGACCCGGAATACGACACGAGTCCCTATGACGCCCTGAGCTTCATCAGGCAGGAGAAGGAGGGGGACAGTTGGGAGCTGGTCATCACCACTGAGAACATCAAGGGCATAGGGCTCAGGGTCCTTGGCCCAGACGGGAAGGAGATTGAGCTATGACCCAGGCCCTCCTCCAGTCCCTGGAGTCCACCCTCGAAACAGTCGAGGCCGTGGGCCATCCAGACACCCAGAAGCTCCAAGCTGAACTCATCGTCGCAATCGTGCGCCTGCGTGAGGAGGCTAAGCAAACAGCGCTCGGCCTGGAGGCGGGCGATCCCTATCCCCTGGCGCCCAAGGACCCCAGGCCGCGCAAGTGGCTGTGCTGGTGGGATGAAGACTTCAACGCGCTGGTGCTGCAGTCCCAGACTGGCTACTTCATCTCCTTCTCCATCTCCGACGGCTTCTGGCAAGCGATCCAGACCGAAGCCCGCGCGCCTGGGTTCATCCGGGAGCTGGAGTCCAAGCGCACTCCTGAGAGCCCGGACCCCAAGCGCCTGGACGATCGCACGGTGCTGGCTGCGAAAGCGGCCTGGGAGCAGGAGCGTGGAGTCAAGCGATATGCGTCCAGCGGAAAGGTACATATAACCCTGGAGGACCTGGACCTATGACCCCTGTCCTGTACCTCCTCTTCGCCGCGCACTGGGCCCTGCTCCTCCCCGGAAACCAGGTGGAGTCCCATCACACCAAGTCCCAGTTCCGATCCTGGGACTACTGCATGGAGTATATCTCCCGGTCCTCCCCTAACCAACACATCCTGCTCGCCATCTGCGAGCCTTTCACAAAGGATAAGGAGTTCCCAGAATGACCACCTTCAAAACCGAGAACGAGCGCGACGAGGAAGAGGTTGTGTACCTTCATCTCGTGCGCGGAGACGATGGCATTAGCTTGATTGCCTACAACGATGCCGGAGTCCAGCAGACCTTGCTTTGCGTCAACCTCGACGGAGCCATCTGGCGCAAGGCCCTGGCCCTCGGCCCCGCCGCCAAGCTCGGCATCCCGCTGGACCCCAGCGAGCCTACCCGGAAGGTAGTGTCCTTCGAGTACTCTGGGGAGAGGAGGTAGCAGGGGGCCGGGTATAGACATCCGCATCGCGGACAGCAATACCCAACCCGCTCAAACTAATGAGACACCGGCGCGTTAAATCTGTTGACAATCCCGCGCCCGGTGTGGCAAAATGCACCATTGGCAAACGAAACTTTGCCTCGTTCGGGCACCCCACCAACCACAACGCTGAAAGGTTACCAAATGAAATACACAGCCAAGACCCAGCGCAATGCGCTGACCATTGCAAAGACCTCGTTCACCATTCCGGCCCCCTTCGCGGAGGGCCACGCGGTCACGGCGAACGAGGCTGCGGCCCTGAACCAGCTGCTCGCCGAGAATATCCGCAACAACTTCGCCAAGCGCGTTAAGGAGGGGGGCGAAGCCGATCCTCCAGTCGCTGCGGACGTGCTCCAGGCCGAGCTCGACCAGTACGTGACGGAATACGAGTTCGGCGTTCGGCGCTCCGGCGGCGGCCGGTCCAGCGACCCGGTCGAGGTCGAGGCCATGTCCATCGCCAGGGACAAAGTCAAGGACGCCCTGCGGGCCAAGGGCTACAAGCTCGCGGACATCTCTGCCGGTCGCATCACAGAGCTGGCCTCCGAGTACCTCGAGAAGAACCCGCAGTGGCGCGAGACGGCCAAGAGCGTCGTCGAGCAGCGCAACGCCACGGCCGACGAGGTGCTGGAAGACATCACAGCGTAGGGGGGATTTCGCCAGACATCCCTCTTGCATGGCCCGGTGGTGGGTTTGGGTCTCCTTGGACCTGCCGCCGGGCCTCCAGCGCGAGGGAGCCCAGGTCTCCCCTAACTGAGCTCCCTCGCCTTTCCCTGGAGCCTTAGATGAGCCCTCTCCATCCCACCCTCCCCCTCATGCGCAGAGCCTTACGCTCAGACGCGCGCACACTCATTCGCTGGGCCAATGACCCAGAGGTTATTTCAATTTCCCTGAACCGTACAGGCCGCATTGCCTGGGCCGATCATGTCAGATGGTTGGAAGCCCGCCTGGAGGACCCAGACACCATGATCTGGATCGCCGAGGGTCGCCGAGCAGGTCCCAACGCCACACCGGACACTCCGGAAAATATTCCCATAGGCTATGCGCGGGCGCAAAGAGGTCCAGAGGGCTTAGAGATCAGCATCTACCTCATCCCTGCCGAGCGCCAGCGCGGGCACGGCGCCCAGATGTTGAACTTCGCCAGCGCCGAGCTGTCCAGCCGCTGGCCCAGCGAGCCCATCATCGCTCGCATCCTGCATGAGAACCACGCCTCGCGTCAGTTGTTCCTCCAGGCAGGCTTCCGCCTTGTTGCCACTCTTGGCGACCACCTCCTGTACCGTCACGACCCTGTACATGTCCCCGATTGACCTCATGAAGCAAGCTCTCGCAGCACCCTTTGGCATTGCTGTCAGCGTCAGCGATCCCACCGCGCTGCGCGACCAGTGCTATAAGGCCCGCAGGGAGCTCAACGGCGCCGAGCCCAGCTTTGCCTCTTTGAGCTTCCATCTGTTCCGCGACGAGCTCTACATCATAAGCATAGGTGACACCGTTGGATGAAGACCTAAAGATTGTAGCCCTCCGTCTCTTTGCCATAGACGTGGATACCCTCAAGAGGTTCTACGAGCACCGGGGCGGCTACAACAACGCCGTGCGCCTGATCGTCAGGCGCCATGCCAGGAAGCTGCGCGAGAAGGAAGCGCAGGAAATCACCCCACTGAGAGAAACCGCTGAAGGAGACGCGACAGGATGAACGACTTTGCAAAGAGAAACTCTACAGCCGCTGCATACTTCTGCGGCGGCTGTGGCGTGTACCAGCCTCTCGGACGCCTCATCTGCGAGAGCTGCGACAACGACCTAACGAAGAACATCATCAAGGGGGTTTTCCTCATCCCTGATGCAGAGAAGTTACAGCGCATTTACCAAGGAGACCCTTCCACATGACCAACAACCTCCAACTCCCCACCGGCCTCACTGTTGGCGAGCTCTTCGCCAAGGACCCGGTCTCCATAACCGACGCCGAGCTGGATGACCTTGTCGCAGTGCTGCGATCCAAGCGCCTGGAGTGGCGCAAGGCCGAGGAGATTGCCAAGGCCACAGGCAAGAAGCCCAAGGCGGATAGCTCAGTGACCCTGGAAAGTCTGGGCCTGTAGTCGTGGGCTTATTTCACAAGATAGACGACGCCTTTGTTATCACTTTAAGCAAAGGCGTGTTTCGTCAGGTCGAGGTGTACCATCGAGAACAGAGAGTTTATGCCAAGCACGGCTCAGGATACATAAGACTCTTGGGGGCTAGGTGTACGTCAACCCCAAACGTCTCCTGGGACGAGCTCGATGACCCGAATGACTTGATAGATAAAACTGGTGGGCGCTTCGGTGCCCCACAGTACACGCACTAAGGAGACTCCAATGCCGCGTTCCCAATTCACCACAGAGCTCCCTTCACTCCAGTACGCCTGGGACAATTCCTCACTGGAACCCTTCAAGGCCTGCCGGAGGAAGTACTACTACAACATGATCCTCATGAGGGTTCCCTCCAACACCGCCCCGCCGCTGGTATGGGGCGGCCTGTATGCCAGCGCGCAGGAGAAATTCGACAAGGGCTACGCCGAGCACGGGGACTTTGACAGAGCGCAACGCGATGCAGTGCGCTGGGCCCTCCAGGAGTCAGGCAAGAGGGAGCCTGGCTTCACCTGCGACGATCCAGAGTGCGGCACATGGCAATCAGGGACCATCGCAGACTACGAAGGCGTCCCGCCAAACTGTCCCTCCTGTTCCGAGCCCATGCTGTCAACCTCCCACTGGGTTCCCTGGACCTCCGACGACAATCGCCGCAGTCGCTTCACCCTGGTCCGTTCCATTGTGTGGTACACCGAGCAATTCCACCCGGAGCAGGACCCCCTGGAGACCTTGATCCTCCCAGACGGCTCCCCCGCGATCGAGTTGTCCTTCCAGATCTCTCTCGGGATCACCACACCCTTCGGCCAGGATTACCTCTGGTGCGGCCACATGGACAAGATGGCCAGGCTTCCCGAGGGCGGAGTCTACGTCCAAGAGCGCAAGCATACCGTGACCACCCTGAACCCCAACTACTTCGACAGGTTCTCTCCCAACGGCCAGATCTCCGGATACAACTTCGCCGGCGAGGTTCTCTTTGGCGAGACCCCGAAGGGCGTCATCGTGGACGCTACCCAGGTCGCCGTGGGGTTCACCCGGTTCCTTCGTGGCTACGCTCACCGCACCAAGAGCCAGATCAAAGAGTGGTTGCATTCCACCCTCTACCATATCCGCCTCGCGGAAGAGTGTGCCAAGCATGACGACTGGCCCATGAACGATGCCAGCTGCTTCATGTACGGTGGGTGCCCCTACCGGGAGATCTGCAACAAGGACGAGTCCGTGCGGGATCGGTTCCTGGAGTCCAACTTCAAGGAACGAGACTGGAACCCGTTGGAGGTGAGGGAATAGCCATGCCCATCGTCCAGTCCAGACACAAGGACCCCGAGCGCATTGTGGAAGACAAGAGGGAGAAGCCCTCCGCGCCAGCAGTGCAATCCGACGGCCCTCGCGTGCGCTCCGAGAACCTGCGCACGGACGGTGGGCTTCAACTCCCTTCAGGATACATCGCTTACCCTGACTACCACGACTACCCAGTCTGCTGCACCACATCAACCACTGAATGGAGAAAGCCATGAGCCCCAAGCCTAAGCCTGACGTCCCCAACCGTGTCGTGAACGATCATGTCCTCGGCGCCATTTCAATGCTCAAAGCCGTGGATGAGAACCTTGGCACGGTCCTTGAGCAACTGGACTTCCAGCAGCGCAGAGCTATCCAGGACCTCCAAGGCGAGGCCCGCGAGCGTGAGGATGAGCTCCGCGCCGTCCGCGCCGAGCGGGATCAACTCCAGCGCGAGCTCGCCCGCCTCCACGGCTACATCGAGGCGCGCAACGAGGAGGACCTGATCCGCCGGGGCGGAATGCGGAGCGAGCACAGCGAGGCAATCATGCGCCCCGCACAACCCAGACCCTATGGGGACTCCCCCATGACCGCAAGCGCTGTGCTTGGGAGCCGCCACAGATGAAACCCTTTTCCGAGCACCATGGCCGCAGCGCTACCAAGCTCTGCTTTATCGGCGACTCCGGCTCAGGAAAAACCGGCGCCTTGGCTGCCCTGGTGAACGCCGGTCACAAGCTGGCCATCTGGGACTTTGACAACGGCCTGGACATTCTCTGGGAGTTCTCGGACCCCGAGCTCCTCAAGGCCAATGTCCAGTTCGAGACCTACATCGACAAGGTGAAAATCCAGGGCACTCGCACCGTCCACGTCAAGGTAGACTCTGCAGAGCTCTCCACCAAGTCCCTCAACGAGTTCATCAACGGCGAGCCGACTGACAGGATCATGGTCATCGACTCCGGCACCCACTGGGGTGAGTCCCTGCTCCGCTTCGCCATGAAAATGAACCCAGGCGCTACCCGCTGGGAGTCCTTCGGTCCCGCCATGGAGATGCAGGAGGGTCTCCTCAACGCCTTCCATGGGGTGCCCTGGCTCAACCTCATTATCTGCTGGCACAAGAGCCCCCAGGACATCGACCCTGACTCGGGGCTCAGCCAGTTCTACCCGAGCGCTCTGGGAAAGAAGCTCCCGCCCAAGGTAGGAACCTACTTCAACAACGTAATCGCTATCGAGTCCAAGGGCTCAGGCGAGAACGCCACGCGCTCAATCCGAACAGTCTCCGGCAAGCAGCTGGAACTGAAGACCTCGGCGCCACGGTCAATCCCTGCGGAGATACCCCTCGCGGTGGACAAGAACGGCCTGGCTCAGAGGGGACTCGCGGAGTTCTTCCGCATTGCTCAAACCCAGAAGGGAAGCACCCAGTCATGACAGACCTCAACGACATCCTCGACACAAAAGGCTCGGACTTCAAGCGTCCGCCGCTGGCGCCGACCGGCACCTATCTCTGCACCATCCAGAAGCGCGAGTTCGGCAAGAGCTCCAAGAAGCAGACGCCCTACGTCCGCTACACCTACATCAACCCGATCCCCCAGGACGACATCGAACCCGAGGACCTGGCCGACATCGACCTGTCCAAGCGGACCTTCCGCGATGATTTCTACCTCACCGAGGACGCAACCTACCGGGTGCGCGAGCACGGCGAGATCTGCGGCGTGGACCCCGACCTGTCCATCCGCGAGATCATCGAGGAGGTCGTCGCCAAGCAGGTCCTGGTCTCCGTCGTCCAGGTGCCAAGCATGCGCGAGGGCTCCGACGACATGTACAACGAGGTCCGGGGCTACGCCGCGGTCGAGTAGGTCGGCGGGGGAGGCTTCGGTCTCCCCCTCCCTCTCTTGGAGGCCAATATGGATACCATCTCTCCCAAGGACGTTATAGTCTCAAATCGCCAGCGCAAGGAGCTCGGCGATCTTTCTTCTCTGCGCGAGTCTATCCGCGCGCATGGGATACTTAATCCTATCATTGTACGAGTGCTCGACGAAGAGACTCACCTTGTCGCCGGCGAGCGCAGACTCCAGTGCGCTTTGGAGTTAGGTATAGACCCAATTCCTGTGCGATTTTTTAGCTCGCTAAACTCCACTGAGACCAAGATCGTTGAGCTTGACGAAAACATCCAGCGCAAGAACCTCACCTGGCAAGAGGAGTGCCTCGCTGTCCTGGAACTCCATGACCTCTATTCCGAGCTCGGCGGCGAAGACTGGACCCAGGAGCAAACTGCCGAGCGCTCCGGATACTCCAAGCAGTTCATCAGTGACCATATCGCCCCGGGGAAGGCCCTCCGTGAGGGAGATGCCCAGGTCGCAGCAGCCTCTGGTTTCTCAGCCGCAAGGAGTGTCCTGTCCCGAAGGCACACGCGAGCTGTGGACAGTGGCCTCCAGGCCCTGGAGGAGATTGAGAAGTCTGTAGATGGACCGAAGGCTGAGGTG
>Ga0209128_1000157_pt1 | contig 47616 bp, 47 predicted proteins | sample ETNvirnome_6_100_FD_184072 | JGI IMG/M metagenome (GOLD analysis project Ga0209128, IMG submission 184072) | Marine viral communities from the Pacific Ocean - ETNP_6_100 (SPAdes) (version 2) | ecosystem: Environmental > Aquatic > Marine > Oceanic | place: Pacific Ocean | collected 2013-06-19
TGAATTTGGATACTTTAATGTATATCGTTTCTCAAAATGACTTCCCCATGCATACCAAATACTACACGTCTCAAACTCACCTATGGCATCTATAACTACAATAGCTGATTCTTCGTATGGACTTGTATAGTATCCTGCTGCGGCGTGAGATTGGTGATGTTGAACATACTCTACTTCTGCATTACCAACAAAATCTCTTAAATAATAAGATGGTAAATTCTTACGAGCAAATACTTCTCCGTATTGACCTGCTCTCAATTGTCTTAACTTTTTTAAGTATGGTCTTTCAAAATATACAACTTTATCTGGTTTACCACCTTGCCTATAACAATCGGCAAACAGTGCACTATTCAAATCAGAATCATTCTTGATTCCACTATATCTTTCACTATGACCTGCAAACAAAATCTCACCATCTTCTATAAGTGTGATAGCGGCGTCGTGGTTTAATGTGTTTATTCCTAATATTTTCATTTCTTTCCTATAACTTTTTCTCCACCATAAACAAACTGATTATCGTGGTAAAATGTTTTTCGTATACTATCTTCAATAACTATATCTGGAGATTCCAATAAAGTAAAAATAAAATCTGGTAACCTATTATTCAATTTTAACCCTTTAACTGTTAAAAGATCACCCATCATATCGAATATAAATAACTTAATACCATTAAAAACACTTATTTTTTTATCAAATATTAATTGATTACTCCACTCCTTATCATTAATAAATTTTCCATTCTCATCACATTTAATATATGTTCCTTCTGGAGCTGTAAAAATAGATTCTACAAAAATAATAAAGTTTTTAAAATGATTTGTATCATAATTATAAAAACTATCTATATTTGATAAATTATTAGGATTTGAATTTTTATTTATACACATATAATTTCCAATGAATTTTCTATTCATTATTTTCTCTAAACATGACTGTGCAGTTCCATAAATACCATGATCAACCATAACAACGTTATCATCTTCTTTACATATAGAATTTAGATATACTAAATAGTTATTTCTTTCCACTTTCGCATTTTGAATAATTTTATTTTTATATCTTTCTAAATATTTTCGTATCTCATTTGTTCCACGAGTAGTATCTATAACTTTATCTAAATTATCATCATCTCCATCGGGAGTAATTCCAAATCTATTAAATAATAACTTTTCAAGTGTACCATAAAACCTATGAATAGGAAATCCTGTTCCATTTTTCATCTCTAAAAACTTATAAATATCATTCTCATTAAAAATAGCAGAAACGGTTGACATTCTCCTTGATGTTTTAAAGTAAATACCTTCTGGTAAATCATTGGAATCAGTAATAGTTTTCATTAAATTATATAACTTCAATAAAAAATAACCTTCTCTTGAATTAAAAAATATCTTATCAACTTCTTTTTGATATAAATTATTCATAAACCATACCATAAAATAAAAAACTAAAGGTCCATAAAATACATAACCAATATTTTCTAATTTATTAAATATAGGTTTTTCATTTTTATTTACTATATAATCTACTGTTAATAAATCTATTTCATCAAAACAATGAATTTTATTACCATATAATTTCATTATATTCTTAATCCTTGTTCCCTTGGTGTTACTGGAACTTTTATACCAGTATTACAACCATTACAATTATCACAAAATGTAACATATCCCAAATCTGTATATCCTAAATCAAACTTTATTAAATCCTCACCACTAACCTTATCCAAATATACAAAATCATTTTCATTTTCTGGATGTATTTCTGCCAGAACACTACTTGTATTCAAATGACAAAAATAAAATTTACCATCATGTAATCCACGAAAAGGTGCTGTACAACTATCAAAATGTTTAATTAATTCATCCGTGGTCATGTTCTTAGATATTCTAGCATCTCCAAAATCATACCAACTAAGTTCTTCTCTCGAATAATAATCTATATTATTTTCTTTATACTTTTCTAATACTCGATTAAACTTTTTACCTATAAAATCTATACTATCAGTATAATCACTTATAGCCACTAAAACTTTGTATTTTCTTAAAAAATTAAATGTTTCATCCTTTGGTGTAATTGTACCATTACTTGTAATTATTATTTTATCAATTTTATTTCTATAATTTTTTCCTAAATGATCTATAACATCACCTATATATGGATATAAAAATGGTTCACCACCAACCAAATGAAATGTACTAATAAAATCTACTTTATTAAAAAACATATCAATATCATTAATCACCATATCCAAATTTGAATGTTTAGGTTCTTTATAGTATGGTATAAACATATTACAATACGTACAACTTAAATTACATCTTTCAGTAACTAATAAATCTGCCTGAAACATATGAGTTTTATTCTTATAAACATATGGCCAAATTCCACCAACTTTTTTATACCAACAAAAATCTATATCTTCTTCATATCCTAATTTAAATAAATAATTTTTAAATGTCATTCTAAATTCATCCGAAGTAATTATAACTTTTTCCTTACCTTTAAAATTATCCAAATGTTTTACTTCTATATTAGAACGTGAATTACTTATTGTATTAGAATAATAATATGAAGAACTTAAATCAAGAATATTATCATAAACTCCAACTTGAGATGTTTCATGGTCAACAACATATTTAATTTTTAATTTATCAGGACCTAATAAATAATCCATTGTTCTAATGAATTGCACACACTCTTTACTTGCACCAAAAAGAACATATTCATTTTCAATATTCCAATTTTTTACAAATAAGTCAAAATTATCTTTATTTTTAATATATTTCATTATTCACTTAATATAAATTCTTGTATTGGTAATAATTCACTATGAAAATATTCAATTAATTTTCGTTTATTTTCTTTAAAAACTTCTTTATGTGAAATAAACATATCTTTTATAGTACCCTTATCTATTCTTAATAAAAATTTTATAACTTCATCTGTTTGTTCATATGGATTGTCAATTTCATCAAATCCTTCTAATCCAAATAATTCTAAAAAAGTATTAATTCCTATTTCTTTTGCTAATTTATAAAATCTATTACTTCCTACTAAAATAAAAAACTTTTCACTATAAATTGGTATTATAGATTTTTCTGTAAAATTATTAAACCCTATATTTGCTACTATGTGAGTTTCAAAAAATATATCAATATAACTTTTATTGTATTCTCTATTAGAATGGTTCACCTTAAAATAACGTTCACCATCTTGAAGATTGTTATAATAATACCTGCTCGTTACAACATTATTGTAAAAATCTTCCCATTCTGTATTATAATTTTCTTTGGTATAACCTTGCCAAAAATATTTATTTTGTAAACCCCCCCTTTGAAATTCCTGACAATTAGGTCCATCACTATTAAGTGGCCAACTCTTTTGCATAGATTCATATTTTTCTCTACATAAATTTACATAACCTGAACGTATTTTATTTTCAAGTAATTTATTTAAAAAATATATTCTATGTGGTAATGGATTAAAAGTCCCAAAGAAAAAAATATATTTTTTTTCATCTGTATGATAAAAATTCCATTCATGTTTATTTCTCAAATCTGCAATTTTTATTTTTCCAGGTAATGGTGTTAGACCTGATATATATCCATCTCGTTCCAAGGATAAACTAACTTTATAAAATTCTAATAGATGTCCAAGTTTTAAGTAATAACAATTTTCCTTAGATTCAAAAAGGGGACAATCTGTAATTATAATATGTTTAAACTCTCGTCTATCATGTTCAAAAAACCACTCATAAGGTCCATAAGAATTAATAAGATAATTTAATGGTTCTCCAATAGCCAACTGAAATATCACCTTAATATTATTATCCGTAAAATATTTATACACGGTCTTTTTAAAATTGGCCATCACCTTATCCAAATTTAAAAAGCGTTGGAGGCGATATCTATCAAATATGAAGATAGAGTTTGATTCTAATTTTAAATAAGCATTGTTATTTACTATATCTTCATATAAAGTTTCCCAATTTTTTATATTACTATCCTTACCGTAATTGAATGCAGTACTTAACTTATTTACTTTATCTAACGGTAAATCTGGATGTATCAAATCTCCTCTTACGAACTCTTCACCACCCCATCTGCTGGTATGTAATTTAAAGTCAAATCCATCTTTTTCTAAATACAAAACAGAGTGCATTAATGATGCCATATCTGTTTCTTCTTTTGTATCTATGTTAGTTAAATAATGATCATCAAATAATTGTAATATTTCTTCTGGTGAACTACTTCTTACTTTTTTTTCCATAATAAGTCACACTTCCTTAAAATATTTTGGATAGGTTTTTATAATATAATTTGCTACTGCACCATCCATCCTTTCAGACCAATGAAAATTGTTTTTATAATTTTCAGGAACATCATCTCCCCTCTCATAAAGATTTGCAAGTGATTCCCAAAATCCTATCTTGTCTGTTAAAACCTCTCTGGTATCAACAATAGTAGGATCCAATTCATCTGCCCAACTCATCATATAAATTCCAAAATTAAAACTTTTTTTCAACGAATATAATACTTTATTAATAGAATCAAGTTCTGCATCACTCGAATTAAATAACAACATACCTTCAATTATCTTTAAATATTCATTATAATCCATCAAATTAATAGGTGATTCTATTAAATCACGAGTTTCTTTTCTCTGGTAGTCTAAATGAGTTTCACCTTCAAATAAAAATCTATTATATCTATCATGTAATTCTTTCATCTGATCAATATAGGGTGGGTCGAAATCAATTATGGGAACTCTAACTCTTGAAATAGTTGGTAATACAATAATCACAAAATCATTTTCTTTAATCTGATATAAATTTGCTAAAAAAGTATCTATTATTGTATGTACATCAATACTTGATTGTCTATAATTAATATATAAAGGATTATCAGTACAGTCATCACGATATCCTTTTGGATGGTCATCGTCTGGAAATGGTTTGATATCAGAATATAATTTAGAATAAAATGATTTAAATAATAACTGGGGCCAAGAATTGTTTTCCCAAAATTCTATTGAAAAACTATCACCAAATATCCATAATGTATTATCTTCCATTTATACTCCCACCACCACAGAACATATAAATTCTATATCATCTATCTCTAATTCTGGATAATTTGGTAAAAAGAATCCCCGTGAATGGATTTTATCTGCCACTTCACCATGAAATTCACCATATCTATTTACCCAAAATGGATGTAATCCAAGATTACCTGCACTAAATATACGAGTTTCTATATTATTTTCTACCAATCTATTAACAACCTCTTTTCTGTGTTCTTTACTTTCTGCTAAAGCTCCGAATGAAATACTACACGGATTATCATTTCCCCAATCTTGAAATTCAAAATGTCCATCTAATTGTTTTGCATATTCAATATGATTTTCTGTCCTCATTTCTGTAATCCAATCTGCCTTTTCTACTTGTCTAAGTCCAATAAATGCCTGTAAATCTGTAGACCTCAAATTAAAACCAGGCATTAAGAATGTAAAAGGTTCATGAAATGGATCAATATCATTTTTCTTCATTAGTTGCTTATATAAATCACCTGGTAAATCCTTTCCCCAACCATGACTCCGTAACATTAATAATATATGATATAAATCTTCATCATCTGTATTTATCATACCACCCTCAATGGTTGAAAATTGATGACCAAAGTAAAATGAAAAAGATGACATATCTCCTACTTGACCTACTTTTGTTCCATCCTCATAACTCGAACCAAGTGCTGCACAACCATCTTCTAACAATGGTACTCCATACTTTTCAGATAATCTCCGTAATTCATCCTTATAGTGTGGAACACCTAACACTTGAACAAATATTATTGCAGAAATATCTTCTGTTTTTAAGAGAAATTCTGTTTGTTCCAAATCAATACCAAATGTTTTTTCGTCTGCATCAACCATAACAGGTTCTATATCAAATTGTATAAGTGGTGATATTGTAGTAATCCAACCAACAGACGGAACAATTACCTTTCCTTTTAACTTACCTATTTCTCTCAATGTGTACACCATCAAAAGATTTGCAGAAGAACCAGAATTAACAAAAACAGAATACTTTGTTCCTATATATTCAGCCCACTTTTGTTCAAGTTCCCGTGTTAGCTCTGCCATTGTTAACCGTGGGTTAGTTTTTAACCAATCTATAAGTGCAGTAATATCCTCCTGGTTTATAGTCTCCTTAGCCAATGGAAATCTTATACCAGACAATGAATATTTTCTATCCCCTTTATGTATTTTATGCATTATTTAGTTTACCTAACATTATTGATGAATCACTATTATTTAAACATTCACTATAAGAACACCCAAAAGTTACAATTTTATCATATTTCATAATAAATTATCCTCTATATGTTTTATTATTGAACGTGCAATAAATTTATGAGCAGCTAAACCAGGATGAGGGTCTAAAATTTTTATATTATATTTAGAATCAATTTCTGCATCTACAGTAAAATCGGGGATAGTTTCAAGTGCTTGTAAACGTTCAATGGATCCTGTGTCACTCACACGAACAGTATTTTGTAATATAACATTATTACAAAATTTATCTTTATTGTGTACTAAAAGTAATTCACAGTTATATTTTTTTAATTCAATTTGCATTTTACCCCAAATTAGTTCCCACATTTTATATAAAATCTTTTCAAAGTTTTCATCTTTGAATAAATCATCATCTCTTTCAGGATAAATTTCTTTTAATAATTTAACTGGGAAGGCCTCATCGGGAATATTATTATAAAAAAGTCCATCGTCAGAATTTATTAATAACTTCATAACTATATCCCGAATATTGTCAGGCCATTGCTGGTGTTCTTCTTTTTTCCATTCGTTTATTATATTTTTTATAATATTCCTTGGTTTAGTTTGATAATCAAATCCCAATATAGTATCTCTTATAACTTCAGAAGTTTGAAGTATAAAAAATTTTCTAACCTTATTATCATATTTCTTAAAATACTCTAAATAACTTTCTATTAATTTTGTTGCGGCAGTATGTACTCTTTCTCTTGACAATGGAAATCCCGTATATGAACTAAAATGACCTACATCTTCCCAACAATTAGTTCTATAATTAGTATTAAAATGTGATGCAACTAAAGCTGGAAACCTATTTGACCACGCAAAATTTAACGCTTCATTATCTATAAACCCAGAATGAACTGCATGAACATCCATATACTTTTCATATAAATCAAGTTGATTATATAATTTATTTTTACACCAATAATGATACCACAATCCCCAACCTTGTGTATATGAATCACCCATAAATATTAATTCAAAATTCATTTAAAACTCCTACTAAATGTTTTGCCCACATTTTTGCACCTAACTCGTTTGGATGATCACTATTACCTTTATGATAATCTTCATTTTCCCTCATATGTATAAATTTATGTAAAGTACTGGTTTGTTCACTTTCACCGTGGTAATAATATTTTAATGATTTTATATAAGTTAATAACTTTGGTTCTATTAGTTCATGAAGTTTATAATATTTTCTTTCTTCTTCTTGAGCTTCCCCACCTTCTGATTGATGTAAATACCAAAAATCTTTGTCTTTTCTATAATATGGTATATGGTCATTTAGCCCTTCAAAAATTAAATATGGATAGTTATTAGATTCACATAAATTAACAAAATTTATTATACCCCAATAAGTTTTTTCTAAACTAAATTTTAAGTTCATAAACATTGGTGATAAAGTTTTACGGCCTTTCCACAACCATTGATGAAATATATCTTCGGGTTCCCACCAACCCCACCTATTACCTTTTCTAATTTCTGGATCATAAAATATTCCTGGAGTCATATAATATTTATTATAGTTTTCATCTATCGGATTATACCAATGAATTAAACTTCTCATACATTCTGACAGTTGAATTACAAACAAACTATTCCTTGCTTTATCAGGATTTAACGTAGCATAATTAATTGTAAGTTGTGTAATTTCTCTATTACCTCGACCACCTACTGCTAAATTAATTAATTCCAATCCCAAATCTTCCGCTAAATATGTTGCCCAACTAGCCTTTTCCCACATCATAGCTCCAGCAGTATAAGAACAGCCGTTTGTAATTAGATATTTTTTATCTATATTCACAATACCTCTCTCCAGTAATTTAATAAGTCATCACATATTTCTTCTAAACCTTTAGTTGGTTTCCAACCAGTTTTCTCTCTGAATTTTGTACTGTCGGGTACTTGTAATGTAATATCAGTTGGTCTAATTCTATTTGGATCTGGTAATTTTATAAATACATCTGGATTTTTAGATTTAGAAATCAATATATCTAAAACATCTCCTACTATACAAGTTTCATCTCCACCTATATTGTAAACTTCTCCATACTCACACTTATTAGCTGCTAACCAATATGCTCGTACTGCATCATCTATGTGATTATATGTTCGTACTGAATCTAAATTACCATGATATATTTTATACCAACTACCCTCTTTACCAAAATCTTTTGATTTTTCATGTTTTGCAATCTGACGTGCGAATGATGATACTGCAAATCGTTTTCCTCTACGTTTACCTTCATGAGAAAACATACGAGTTATTATAACTTTCATATCATATGCTTTATGATAATACTGTGACATTAAATCGTGTCCAACTTTTGATATTGAGTATGGGTTTGCAGGTCTAATCGGGTTCACCTCTTTAATAGGAACTTCATCTTCAGTTGGATTACCATATATTTCTGAAGATGAACAACTTAATATAATTGGATTACAATAATTTCTTTCTTTTGCAAGTCGTAATTCTTCAAATAAATTAGTCGTTCCTATAATATTTGTTGTAAGAGTACTAACTGGAGTTAAAAAACTTGATTCAGGAAAACTTTGTGCTGCAAAATGAAAAACTATATCTGGTTTGGATATTTCAATTATTCTGGCAAGACTTCCCCTATCTAATAAATCACATTCTTCAAATACAACTCTTTCATCCCCAAATAAATGTATGATATTATCTTCTTTACTTCTCCATCTTCGTGTTGCAAAGATTTTTACATCTGGCACATTTTTAAGAAGATAATCAGCCATATGACTACCGACAAAACCTGTAATACCTGTTATTAATATATTATTCATTAGAAAAGTTTCATATATTTACGATTAACATAGATATATTCCCAATCGATTCTTTTAAAATCTTCATCCAATAATATATCAGGATATTGGCCAATTAACTTTAGCATACCAGTTTTCTTATTCATCCTGAGATTCTCTAAATAATGGTTATCCACTTTTATAAAATTTTGTTGATGGATCATTAACTCAGTAGAGTCCATCAATTTACAACATTCCAATGATATTACTTTAACTGTATACTTATTATCTGCAAAAAACTTCTTTAGTATTTTTAATTCTGCCCCCTCAACATCAAGTGATATATAATCAATTACTTTCGGTGCATTAAATTCATCTAATAATTGAGTTAAAGTACAAGTTTGTACTTCAATTTCTTTATTCACTTCTTGATTCTCAGGATCTTGTTTGCTCTCATTTTTTATTCCAGAAAATGCGGGATTCGATGTACATATAAATTTTTGTATTCCATTAACATCAGAAATTGCTTTTCTTGAAACATTTTTTCTATTATCTCTTATGGAAATAAGATGCAATCCTGCACGGCACCTCGCGGTAAAATAATCACCATCAAAATTATCTTTTATACATTGGTAGTGTGGGCCTGTCCCACATGACTTATACCATCCGGGATTTGGTTCAACTACTATACCATCCCAATTTTTATGTTTTTCAAAAAAATATGTTGTAGAATTCATAATACCATCAAGAGCACCTACCTCAACAAAATAACCATTTTCTTTACCGTTAAATAGTTCATCTACAAACACATCATTGAACAAATCATGATAATACATTGAGTCTGAATCTTCTGCCCAATGATTTATAGTTAAGTATTCACTACAAGTTGGCCAAGTCCAACTTTTATTATCGATAAAACGATTATCCTCTGCTACTTTATTTATCTTACCCATTTATAAACTCCACAACTGGTTTCATAATTTTTTTAAAGTACTCAAGTAATAAAACTTTATTCTCTTTAATTTTATCTTGACTTTCTTGAAAAACTTCTCCAAATTCAACCTTAGATAATTGTTCTAAGCTATTTATAATCATATCTATTTGATCATATGGATCTTTTGTTGTAAAATAATTTTCTGGTAATAATAACTCATCTTTAAAATTATGGCCACCAACTTTATTCAACACTTCATAAAAACAGTTACTTCCATAGAACAAAAACATTTTATCAAAAAATATCGGGGTTAAAGACTTCTCCGTATATATTGGATACATAGTATTATACATAGCATGAGTCTCTCCACAAATATCAATATAACTCAAATTATAATCTAAAGTTCTATTTAGCAACATTGTATGATTTCTATGTATATCCTCACCTATACCGTCAACAAATATATCGTTATGATCTTCCCATTCTTTTTCAAAAAAATCTCTGTGAGTATCTTTATAATAATATTCATTCTGTAATCCATTATTATCAGTTGTTACATAGCCTGCAAGTAAATTATCTTTATATTCTTCAAAATATTCTCTTGTTCCAGTAATATAACCATGTTTATGTAAATCCTTTGATGCTAATTTTTTTATAAAATCCAACCTATGTGGTCTTAATTTCATTTGCATAGTTGAAAACAAATATTTCTTATCAAGAGTGTGTTTTTTTCTTGGAACTTTAAGAAAATTACCTTCAAGACTTTCATTAAAATAAAAAAACAAATTATACAACCTATCACATAAAAAATTTGGTTTATTTTCAAATAATGGATAATCAGTTAACTTTAAATGTTTAAATGGAAAATCAAATGTTATAAAATCATATAACTCTTGTTCATACATTAATGCTTCATAAAATGCAAAATTAAACAAAACCTTTACATTTCTTTTTTTCCATAAATCATATAATTTATCTCTGAAAGATATACCATAAAAATACATAAGATTTATAAAATCTCTTTCTATCATTCTTCTATCAAATATAAATACAGAATTCTCTGGTGGATCAAAAACTGGGTGATGTCCTTTTAAATCTTCAAATCTAATAACTTTTTTTCTATGTTTAATCTCTTCAATAACATCATCAAAGTGTTGTAACATAACAAATTTAACATTTTTAAATGCTTCTCTATCACAAAAGTTAAGTTCCGTCATTATTGGACCTTCACAATATATTGTCGTCATTTATAATATTCCTTATTTATAAATAAAAGGATCTCTTTTCTTTAATTCTTTTATTTTCTTTTTATAAAGATAATTCATTTTTATTTTTCGATATAACCTTTTAATAAATTTTATCATCTTATTCCTCCTGTTATTGTACAATCCATTTTTTTAACTTTACCAAACAACTATCATCTTCCATATAGGATTTTACTAAATTTAAATTATGTTCTAAAATTTTCTTATTATTATGATGTATTTCTTTCATATCATTTAATTCATATAACTCGTCAATTAAATTCAACTTATTAAATAACTTATAATTCCAATAATAAATTCTGCTATCTAAGGTGTTAAACAATGGATCATCTTTGTCCTTTAAATAAGTATCCCAAAATTTCTTTTGAGAGATTTTTTTATTAACTGACACATCCCCAATTTCTTTTACAAATTCAAATCCCAACTTTTCAAGATAATCAACATAAAAAATTCCTAACGGAATAGAAATATTACCAAGTAACATAGGTATTAAACTCTTTTCAGTTAATATATAATGTCCATCATTAATCGCATCTGCCCATGTAGAACTTTCCCAATATGGTTGTATATAAGCCTTATCTTTATGTTCTTTCCAAATTATTTCATAACAACTATTCCAACCAGTATCATCATTTTCATAAGCATCATAATCATCTTTACGTATATATTTTCTAAGTTTATTTAATTCAGTTTTAACTGGAGGATATGGATTAGAGTATTCAATATCTTGTAAAAAATTAGCAGAAACCCAATTACTCTTGATGAAGTTTTCACTCAATGTATCAATTAATTGTGGTCTACCATCTTTATAGTTATTACTTAATATTATGAATTTAAATTCTCTTTGAACATCAAAATTAAATTTAAAATAACTTAAATCATTATTATGCAATCTTCTAAACCCATTGTTGATTTTTGAAGACTTAAATTGTTCGCCTCCACTAAATCTAGTATAACCTATATCCCCAAGTATAAAATTCCAATTCCACCAGATATTTAAAGATGGTTCAACAAATATTTGTTCCTTTGGAAGTTTAAAAATTGATTCAATATATTCCTCACAAATAAAACCATCATTTATAAGAAAAATTTTATCTTTATCATAATTTTTAATAAAATGTTTTGTATTTTCATACAAACCATGACCTTCAGTTTGACAAGATACAATTACTTTATCATAATCTTTAAAACATTTTTCATATCCATCTATACCAAATTCTTTCCCTAAATCCTTAATAAATTCATGAGAAACCTCTATAAAATTACCTTTTATATCTAATAAATCAAAAAAATTTGAATTTGAATTTTCTATATATTTAAAATCATCATGCATAATATTTTTCAGGATATTCAACTAAAATTATTGGTTTTTTATTTTCATATGCCCTAACATAAGTTTCATAAATATTTTCATGTGTATGAAAATTAACAATTTCAATATTATCTAAAATTTGTTTAAAGGATTCAGTATAGTCTGCCCTATGTTGATGTCCTGGATCCAATGGTTTATCACTACCTTTTCCAACTCGTATAATCACATGAGAGTCCTGATTAGTCATATGTTTGAATTTATCTAAATGGTTTACTAATTGATTAGATGCAATAATTAAAAAATCCCATCGTGGATAAAAACTTACTACACACGTATTTGTTATACCCAATCCAATCGACATACCCATTTGAACATCTTCAAATACAGGAGTTTCTATCATTTTTTCCTTTGGAATTTCTTCAACTGTTGTTGACATTGGATTGCCACGATATACGATTTGTTGTCCTACAAATATTGTATCATCTTTAGATGCCAAATAATTCATTGATTTTGTTAATTCATCTTTATATATTGTATTTTCCATTTTACTTTCCTATTAAATTTAATATTATTTCGTTTACAAATTTTCTGGTTAATATAGATGATGTATGTCCATACCAACTTTTATTCAAATATTTTCTCTGTTCTCTTTCACTCATTCCGTTTAACTCTCTCCACAACACTACTGGTAAATCACTTTTCTGATTCTCATCAAAATTTCTAATACTCCATTCTATTATACCACCATATTTATGTAAATTTTCCTCTTCAAAAAACCAAAAATACTTATCAAAATCTATTCTATCGGCATATGTTTTAACATATGGATTATCATAAATTATGATATCATCATTCCAAGTATTTGCAATCCTTTTTTGTGTTACCATTTGGTCATAAACATCCCCCCTATTCCACCAAACATCATCAGGTGGTGTTCTACCTTCAAGTGCAGATTTAGAAAAATTATTATTCATATTAAAAGAATTAAATTTGCCAATACCTATATTTTCTAACCAACTTATCAACCCAACTACTGAATCAAACCACTCTATATATCTTTCTTCTTTTGACAAAACATCATTAAAATACTTTTCTGTATAATCATCTAAATATTGCTCTGTTTTATTATATCCTCCTGTCATATAAAAATATCCATGTTCATAAACATATCTTTTATCTTTAAATGTTAAATAATCAGTTGTATGCGGAAGTGGTCGATTAGTTTTTCCTTGTTTTTGTATATCAAGTTCACCATTTTCAATATATTTACTTGGTGAAATAAACCAAGAATTTCGTGTTAATGTTGTCCATTGTGCTATCACAATAATATCTTTTGGATTTACCTTTTGATTAAAAACTAAGTCACTTACTTTATAAAAAATACTACGACAAATAGTTTTATTATCATTTGTTATAGTTCCATAATTATAAAACTCATAATCTTCTTCCCCTAACTCTTCACATAACCAATGAAACCAAGTATAATCTTCAGTAGGCTCATTTTTCCATCGATGTTCTTTAGTTTCGTTATCAACATTTACTTTAAAATTGTGAGTAAATGAACAACCTGATGTAATTATATATTTTTTATACATATTACCAACTCTTACTATATCCAAGGGGAAAAGCATTTCTAAAATGACTTGAATCATTATTTATAATAACTTTATACCCCTTTATCAATTCTATAATTCCATCGTCAAGTGAATACTCTGGTTTCCACCCTAAAGATTCTACCTTTTCATTAGAAATAATATAATTTCTTTTATCTGGATCCTCATAATACTCAGAATACGACACTGCAAATTCACCAATATGTTTTCGTATTTTATTAACCAATTCTTCTTTATTTAAATTAGCATTACTCAATCCTACATTATAAATTTCACCTTTACACTTATCATAGTTATTTATCATAAAAGAAAATACATTTGCTATATCTTGAATATGAATGTAATTACGAACGGCCTTCTTCTCAAATATTGTAATATATCTATCTGTTAATGCCTTGTATACAAACTCGTTTACAAGTAAATCTAATCTCATTCTCGGTGATATACCAAAAACTGTTGCCAATCTAAAAATTATTGCTTCAGAATTATTTTTTAGATAATCTTCCGCTTGACATTTTACAACTCCATAATGACTAACAGGATTTAATGGTGATTCTTCAGTACAATAAATTTCATCTTTACCAATACCATATCCACTATTTGAATTTGGAAATAAAATCCTTTGTTCTTTAGAAATATTATCTACTATATTTTTTATTTGTATAAAATTTACTTCAGTTGCTAAATTTTTGTCTTTTTCACAAGCTGGAAATCCTACTATTGCAGCAAGTGGAATAATAATATCTGATTTTTGAATATATTTAACTAACTCATTATAATTTCTAACATCCCCATATATAAAATTAAAATTTTTATTATTACATACATTCAATAATGATAATTGATTATAAAGCAAGTTATCATATACAGTTACTTCATAACCACTATCTAATAAATTCGGAACTAATACCGAACCAAGATATCCTGCCCCTCCTGTAATTAAAATTTTCATATAATTTCATATTCCCTATAATGTTTTTCTATTATTTCACTTATTTTTTGATGTCCAAGTTCAGATGGGTGTCCGTATTTACAAAAAAAGTAATTTGGTTCTTTATTTTTCCACTCATGATCATCTGCAACTAATATACTTGAAAGTTTTGAAGTATCATATATGTCTACATAATCATTTTTTTGTGATTCCCATAAATCAAGTAATTTATCCTTTATAGAATACTTTATACTTCCAAATAAAAAATTATCTTCTGGTAATTTAGAAACTACATCATTCCATAAGTCATGATTTGATAATTCATCAAGATGAGTTATTTCAGAATCTTCATAAAATGGAAGATTGTGTTTCCAATTATCACCAAAATTATAAAAAGAATTTGTAATTAAAAATTTATATCCTAAACTCTGTAAAGTATTATTAAGTAAAAGAACATCTCTAATATATTGATTAAGAAAAAACTTTTGATTATGAAAATAGGCTGTCCAAAGTTTAGTAAACTTAACAACTTCAGATTTCATTTCTTCCCAATCAGACTCATCAGTTTGATGTGGACAAATATCATTTAATATCATCCAAGGACTAAATATAAAAGGTTTATCTCCAAAATAAAACCACATTCTTTCAGGTGAAGTTAACCAAACATTTATAATTATATCATCAGATTTAGATTTATTTTTATATGCAAAATTTATAGTTTCTTCTATAATATCTTGATTAGATTTTCCTGAATAACTTTCATTAATTTCTTCATAACCAAGTTTGAAAGATAATAATGACGAACACCTATCTTTACATTCCTCTTCACTATATAAGTCATTTAATTCACTACCTTCTGGCCATGAACAACCATTAAAATATAAAATTTTATCCATTATGTTGCTCCAAATAATTCAAATCAAGTATTTTATTCATTAATCGTTCTTTCAAATTGAAATTTTCCTCTACGTTTGGATGCTTAAGAGAATCTCGCGTCATTAAAACATCTGCAAGTTTAGTAGGACCATCTGCCGGCTCAAGCTTTGGCATTTCAGGGCCCACTGGAATCCTATCGATAAATGACCTATCTAAAAATTTATCTAATTCTACTAAATCAGTTACAACTGTAGGCCATCCATATAAATGTATATGTTTTACTTTTAAATTTTCCAAAGTATGATAAAGTGTAAACTGTAAATTATAACTACTTTCTAATAACCACTTTTCATTATAACTTTGTGCAATAAAATTATTACTTAACTTTTTATATTCCTTTATAAGTGGATTTATTTCTGAACCATCAGTAGTACCAAGTTCTGGCATAGTAAAATCTAAATATGGTAATGAAAAATATACATCATCAACTCTTGTAGATAATTCAAATCTATAAGGACTTGTCCATTGTATTATAAGAATATCATTAGTTTTTATATCTTTTAAATATTTTAAAACATTTCTATAAATATAAAAATTAGAAGCTCCACATTCAGCAAGATTTTTTTGATTATAATCTAACTCTTTAGACAATAATCTTGAATATCTCTTTGCAACTTGATAATCCCAATCTTTCTTTGGAATCATATTCTGTCCTACTGAAAATGAACATCCAAATACCCATAAATTATTCATTCATAGTCTCCAAATACCACTCTACTGTTTTTTTAATACCTTCTTCAAAAGTATATTTAGGTTTAAATCCAAGTTCATTTTGTATTCTTTCTGTACTAACCATTCTAAATGGAATTGTTGTTGGTTTAGTTTCATCATATACGACTTTTGGATTCCTACCAGTAGCCTTTAAAACTGCATCTACAATATCACCAACTGTTACAGTAGATCCAGCACCAACATTATATGGTCTCATTGATTCACCATTTTCTAAAACCAACAATGCTCCATCAACAACATCTCTAACATATAAAAAATCTCTCACTACATCTGGAGTTCCCCAAACTACAAATGGATCCTCTCCACTTAATACTCTATTAATAAGTGCTGGAATAACATGACAAGTTTTAATATCGTAATTGTCATAAGGTCCATACATTGCAGTCCCACGTGATAATGCTATTTTTAAATCTGAAAACCCTGTAACAAACTCCATTAATTTTTCTCTATATCTTCTCATCCAACCATACCCAAAATATGACTCATGTGGTTCATCATCAAAATATTCATCCTCGGTAATTGGATACCTTCTATCGGGATAACCAGTTGAACTATTTATATCCAAATATCCTTTTAATTCACATTTTGCTGCTGCTTCCAAAACATTTGCAGTACCATGTATATTATGTACTAATACTTGAACATTGGTTCTAACTGATCCTGGATGTGTAATTGGACCCCCACAATTAATAACATAATCTGCACCTTCTAAAAGTTTAATACAATCATCAAGTTTAAATAAATCAATATCTTTGACAACTTTTATTCTCTCATCTTGTATTCTCATCGGTCTATTGTGAGTGTGAGTTGTAACATCAGCACCACGTTCCAGTAACTCAAGTATGAAGTTTGTTCCTACAAACCCACTACCACCAGTTACTACTACTTTTTTATCTTTATAATACATCTTAATCTCCTTTTGTTTCTTTACACCCACAATCTGGTAAACACCCACACTCTTTTTTCAAATTCGGTCCTGGATATGCTGGATAATGTGTGTACTGTTCCATTTGTTTTCTTCTTGGGTTTACCTTCTTAACTTCTTTCTTTTTCCACATAGACTTTAATCCTTCTTGCATATAATATACCCAATTTTTTCTCATTATCCTTCTCCACCGTGTTTATCTAAATTCCAATTAGCTTTCTCATCTCTAATATATAATTTATGTCCTTTAGTTATCCACCACCAATGATTCCTGCTATCATATCCCATCTTATTAATCTTCATATTTTTCTTCTTTATCTTTTTATACACCATTATCATCTCCCCATTCTTCGTCTACGGTTACGGAAGGATAAAACCTTCCATTTTTATATTTTATAGGTTCAATATACATATTTGAATTAAATTCATCTTCATCCAAATATGGATACATATCCTCAATTGGTGTTTCCCAGCCTATAATTCTTGGACTGTAACTATGATATTCATGACAATTCAAATCCATAACAATAAATCCATCATGATTCAAAAACTCTCTTATTTGTTCTCTAACCTTTTCATAATCTGAACCATCATCCACTACCATTGTTGGAATTTTATAAGCTTCAACTATATCTTTAAAGTTAGGTGGATTATAACCAATAGGTCCACAAGCTTCCATTCTGCCTTCGTAATTAGTTTCTTGAAATGCCTTTGTAATACCATAAATGTGATTATTCATAATAATAGTTTTTAATGGAATATTATAATTTACAAGTGTTTGTAATTCTTGTATATTCATATTAAATCCACCATCACCAATAACACAAACTACATTTTTTGATTTATCTGCTGCCAGTGCTGCTCCAAGTCCACCTGCAAAAGCAAATCCCATTGGTGAATTACCATTATTAGTAAAATATCTTTGGCCAGTTTTTGTTTCAAATGAATGACTCGCTATAACAGCATTTCCACCACAATCAACTAAAAATACATCATTTTCTGTCATCTCTTGTGAAAGAATACGAGTAAATGCATATGGATGAACATACTTAGTAGATTTAAACATATCCTTAGTTACAGGATCATATTTATCTCTCCACCCCTTTACTCTATCTACCCACCAACTAAAATCTGGTAACTTAGGAGCAAATATATCATGTGTTAATTTCTCTATCAATAAATTAATAAATAATTTTGCATCTGAATAAATACATTCATCAAAAGGAACTTGTTGTAATTTTTTCTGCAATCCAGGAACATCAACATCTACCATATACTTTTTAGCTTCTCGTGCAAAACTATGTATATTACCACCAGTAATCCTACCTGATATTCTACTACCTATTGCCAACAATAAATCAGAATTTTGTACTCCAAAATTTCTTCCCTTTCCACCATAAGTTCCAATTTTACCACCATAATATTCGTAATCATCACAAACCACATCAATAGCATTCCACGTTGGAAATACAGGAATTTTTAATAACTTACCAAGTTCCAATAATTCATTAATAGCATTACTCGATCTAACCCCACCACCTATCATCAAGCATGGTCTTTCACTATTTTTTAAATCTTCAATGTATTTATCTATTTGTTTATTTATTGTTTCTTCATTATATGAACCCCCATCTGAATCTTTAAACCCAATCAACTTTGAAACATCTTCTATATCCTCTTTCTGAATATTTAATGGAATATCAAGTACAACTGGACCAGGACGACCTTCTTTTGCCATATGAATAGCATATTCAAGTTCATATTTAATATCATCTTTATTCGTTATCATCTTTGCATATTTAGTAATTGGTTTTACTATACTAACGGTATCCGTTTCTTGAAATCCAACTTGTCTTATACTTTTATCTGGTCTCATAAATACTGAATGTATTTGACCTGTAATAAATAAACAAGGAACACTATCATAATAACAATTTCCTATTGATGTAACAAGATTCATCGCTCCAGGTCCACTTGTAGATACAGCAACTCCTAAATTACCACTAACCCTTGAATATCCTTCAGCGGCAAATCCACCACCTTGTTCATGCATTACTGCAATATATCTTATCTTATCATTTCTGGTAAATGCATCTATCAAATCTCCATTGGCGTGTCCATAAACAACGAATATTTCTTTTATTCCAATATCTGATAAATAATTTATTATATAATCTGCAACTTTCATATCAATCTCTCTTTGTTGTAATTGGTGTTACACTATGTCTTGGTTTTGCAAAGTTTTCAACTCTGTCTGTTTCATATTTCCAAGAAGAATCACCAAGTAACTTCTCCAACTCTTCTTCTTTAATTTCATAAAAGTTTTCTTTTGCTGGAAACTGACCACCTTTAACTTCATCTTTATATTCTTCAAGTGCTGATTGTATCAATTGACCAGCTTCACAATATCGCTTTACAAACTTAGATTTGAACTCCCAAAATAGACCGACTAAATCATGAAAAATTACAAGTTGACCATCAACTCTATCACCTGCCCCAATACCATAAACTGGTATATTAAGTTCTTCTGCTATCATACCTGCTGGTTCTGTTGGCATTGCTTCTAATAAAAGAAAAGAACATCCTGCTTCTTGTAATCGTCTTGCTTGGTTAAGTATTATCTCTGTACTCTTTGCAGTTTTACCTTGAACTCTGTATCCACCAAGTTTAGCACGAGTATGTGGTGTTAACCCTAAATGACTCATAACCATAATACCTGAATCACATATTGCTTTAATCCTATCTATCATGGCACCTTCAACTTTAACACAATCCATTCCAGCCACTACGAATCTTCCAGCGTTTTCTACTGCTATTTGGTCTGATGGTTGATAAGACATATATGGCATATCACCAATTAAGAAAGCATCTTTTGCTCCTCTCGATACAGACTCACAATGAGTTACCATTATATCCATAGTTACTGGAATTGTTGTTTTATAACCATGTGTTGTCATACCACAAGAATCACCCACAAGAATTGCATCAACTCCAGCCTGGTCTGCAATTAATGATTGTGGATAATCATAAGCTGTTACAAGACAAGTTTTTTCTTTCATTCTCTTATGTCGTCTTAATTTTAATATTGTTGTTTTAGTTTTACTATCAGCTGCCATTTTATAATTCCCCTTTAATATACTGCATAATCATTTCTATCTCCTGTCCAAGTATCAGGTAATTCTTTACCTTTCTTGACACAAAATCCTATAATATTATTTCTATCATCTTTCGCCCATACATTTACTGGAGTTACCCAATGTGGAGTTTTTTTCATATGATTAATTAATATTAATTTATTGGGTTCTGGTAAAACAGTTTCAATTCTATCACTTGAATAAATCTGTAATTGCCCACCCCAATCATATTTCCAATCATGTTTTGTTAAAAAAAATATATACCCATCAGTCCCCATATAATCATCATAGTGACATCGCATGTGATCCTTACCATTATTTTTAATCTTTGTTGCTTGATGTCTAAAAATTAAAAACTCATTTAATAGTTCTTCAAATAATGGTTTTATATTTTCATTAAATATTTTCCTATATAAATCACTATCTACTACATCAAAACTTGAATAAAAATTATTTGTATAAATTTCATCTGTAGATGGGAAGTTTTTATCATCAGTATATTGCCAAAGATTATATCGTTCTTCTCTTACTATTGACACTTCTTTAAATGATGCATTATTATAAAACTCTAAAAGTTTTTCATATGTATTACTTGGTAAAAAATCTTTTATAATAGTATATCCAAGTTTATTATATTCTTCTTTTTGTTTAAATTTCATTTTATTTCTCCTCATTTTATTTCTCCGTAATAATCCATTACCTCTTTTATCCCATCCCGTAAACGTACAGTTGGTTTAAACCCATAACCACTTGCTCTTGTGGTATCCATCAATCTAAGAGGATCACCATTTGGTTTAGTTGAATCCCATTCAATTGGAACTTCTTTTCCATAAACCCTAACAATAGTTTCTACTAATTCTTTAATTGTAAACCCATTACCACTTCCTAAATTAATTGGTTCAATAATTTTTTGGTCATAACACAATAATATACCATCTACAACATCACTCACATGAATAAAATCTCTTATTGGTGTTCCATCACCCCAACACACTAATGGATTTTCACCATCACATATTCTTTTAATAATTGATGGAATTACCATAGAACCATCACCAAAATTATCCCCTTTACCATAAATGTTTGCGGGTCTAACAATAGAAATATTTTCTAATCCATAATGTATTTTATAACATTCTGCCTGTAATTCTCCTATTCTCTTTGCCCAACCTGCAAATTTATCATTATTCGATGGAAATGTTTTCCAAACATCATCTTCTCTCATCCTATCAGCTGGGGCATAAACTCCATTTGTACTCGTATAAACATACCACTTAACTTCCTCTAATCTAGCAGCTTCCATCATATTAGTATTAAACTGTAAAAGTGGTGTGAAAAAATCATTTGGTTGTTCTATGGCTCTTTTTGGTGAGCCTTTAATTCCAGCCACATGAAATACTACATCTATATCTTTTACTACTTTTTTACATTCTTCAAAATTTCTTAAATCTACTTTTGTAAAATGAAATCTATTCTCAACATATTTATCAAATATTTTATTATATCTTAAATCTGTAGCTCTAACTTCATATCCTCTATCCATACATTTTTGCACCAAATAATGTCCAACCATTCCTGATGCTCCTGTAATTAAAACTTTTTTACTCATCAAACTTCTCCTTTAAAACTGGTACTAAATGTTTTGCCCACATTTTTGCACCCAATTCATTTGGATGACCATCATTACCTTTATAATAATCATCATTATCTCGGTCAAATATAAACTTAAACATTGTTATATCATTATAATAATATTTTAATCCTTTTATATAATCTATAAGATTAATATGTAATATTGCTGATGAGCTAGCTCTTAATATTACAAATTCCTTAAAATCGCTCTCATAAGAAACTTTTATTTTATATGTTTCACCATGATTTTCTGACGCTCCGCTTAAATACCATTTTCCATTTTCTGAATATGGTATGTGATTATTTATTCCATCAAAAATCAGATAAGGATAGTTATTTGATTCACAAAAATTAACAAAGTTTATTATATTCCAATATGTTTTTATTAAACTAAAAGTAATATTAGAAAAAAATGGTGCCAATGCATAACGATTATCGTATATATGTTTGTTTAATTTAGACGTTAAATCCCACCATTTAAATGCATCTTTTCCAATAAATTCATTTGGTGTTATGTGCCATAAAATAGAATCTGTACCATCTTCTTCCCAATCGTTCCAATTTATTAGATATCGTAAACATTCTGATAATTGAATTACAAATAAACTATCTTTGGCAATATTTGATTTAATAGTAGCATAATTAATTGTATTTTGTGTAATGATTTCATTACCACTTCCACCAACTAATCCTAAATTAATTAAATCTAAATCTAAATCTTGAGCCAAATGTGTTGCCCAACTACCCTTTACACCCAACTTATGTCCTCCTGTAAAAGAACAACCGTTTGTAATTAAATATTCTTTATTTAGTTTCATAAAAAATCCTTATATCTTGGATGATTTTTTCTTATATCATCTATTACTAATTGTTCACTTTTTACTAATTTTAACCAACGTTTAATATCTGAATTTAATTCATTGCCAGGTAAATCATAAAATGGATTCACTAAATCATTACCATGATAATAGTTCCAAAAAAAGTCATGAATTTTCCAAAATTCATCCTTTCTTAACCGACTATTATTTTCATGTGGTATTTTTGAAATATATTTCCATTTCTCATCTTCAGATTGTAACCATTTCAAAAATTTTGGATTACTTAAATCCTTTAATTCTACAAAATATACATTTGGAATTTTACTTAAATCTAATAATGAAAAATGATATTCTTCATAGCTATGATGACTGGAACACCAAGACCAAAATTCTGCATGTCCCGGCGAACCAGCAACCATCCAATTTAAATCTGAGTTAATCCCGAAGTTTGGAATAAGTAATTCTTCCAAGTCTGAATGATCGGTTGTACGACCTTTGTCATTACAATGGAACTTATCATATAAGTGTTGAAATCCTGACCAAGAGGCGTTGAAAAAGCCCATTTGGAATTCCTGATAATATCCACTTTTCCATTTAGCTAATGAATCTCTAAGTAAAACAATAACCTTACCATTATTAGTTGTTCCATCAAAGGATTTGATGGTTGGTTTGAAACGTCTATTTGTACATAGCGGTGCTGTAGTATGGTCCTCTACAGTACCAGCTAATTTATTAAGAGTAGTACTTCCCATTTTTGCAATCTGTGCAATAGAAATTTTTGATGTTCCTACTGTTGGAATAACAATTGTCGGAAACTCATTAGGAATAATACCACTTGCCTTACTGTGTTTGGCTCTTAGTGACCCATAAAATAATTCGTGGAACTCACTACCCTGAAATAATGACATATTATAAAATAAATAATTTCTATTCCAAACACACGTTTCAAACCATTCTTCATACAAACCTTTTATTTCTACTGGAGATTTTAATAAAATTTTATCAATTTCATTCATTATAAAATCTAATCTCTCTGAATGATCAGTGATATCATCATAACTTTCATCGAATAAACCGTCAAAAGTTTTAAATCCAAGTTGTCTAAGATGCTTCAAATATCCAGGTGTGGATACAACAATAAACGGATGTAAATTTACAATAGGTCTTACAATTTTATCACTAATATAAATAACACTATCACTTTGATGTGTGAACTCTGATTCTGTTACTATATCAAAATAGTTATTTAATGATAATTTATCTTTATCATAATTTCTGGTTACACTAAAACTCTCTAAATTTTTAGCATCATGAGTATCTATTTGTTTTGGAACTATATCCCTTAATTTTTCTATATTATCCGAATATAATTTTTTCTGGTTTGGTGTTTGTAAATATTCAAAACCATGATCTTCTTCTGGTTCATTTAAATAACTCCACAAAATTCTATCATCATTTTTTTCTATAAAATAACACCCAAGTATTAATCTATGTAATTTATTATTACCTCTATTAAATGATATAAAATAATGGTCTCTATCTAACCTTTTATATGCTTCAGTAGCAGTTGGTAATGAAGGTATATAACCAAGGTGATTTTTAGATTTATCTTTACCTAATAATATCTGCTTAGCGTCCCATCCCCCATTAATTAAAAGATGTGGACAATAGTAACCTTTTATTTTATTACACTTCGATATATTAAAATTTGAATCTACAAAAATAAAAAAATCAACTGAAACTTCTTCTTGTTTACAAAATTTTTCAAATTCTTTTTCAAATTTATTTAAAAATGTTGTAGGTTCAGATAAAGAAGATACAATTATTTTCATTTGTTTATTTCTAAGTAAATTTTTAATTTTATCAGTTAAATCAAACTCAAAAATATCTCTAAGGTCCCGTTTACACTCTAACAAAAATAAATTATTCACCGAGTCAACTATTTCATAGAGTGGTGTTACACTATTCTCTATACCAATATAACCAGGAGAAGCAACACGATATTTCCAAGAGTTTAAACTTAAATCCGAATCGATGAATCCATTCTTCGAGATGAATCTATTCCTATATATTTGATTTTTATCTATGTCGGGTGCACGAAGACTATTAGAAATCCAATTATAAAAGGCTGATTTTTCTTTAGTATATCCATTACCATTATGTAAATTAAAATCAGAAAATACATAATTAAAATTTGTATTCATAAAAACCCTTCTAAAAATTTTACTTTTCTTGTTTCATTATCTTTATAAGAAAAAAACGTTTTCTGATTGTGTTCCAATATAGGTAAAATAGAATATGTCCATTCTTTTAATTCTTCAACTGACTTATTCATAAATTTTTCTATTTCCAAACAAATTTTTTCCATTCTTTTTTTATTATCTTTAATAGTATCATACGTTTCATCTATAAATGGATGAAATGTTTTAAATCCCAACTCTTGTACAACCTTTAATGCATTTGGTGTAGAAACCAAAATAAATGGATGTAAATTCCAAATGGGTTTATATGTTTTTTCATTTAACTCTATTTCATCAAGTTCAAATCCAGATTCTGCTACGATAGATAAAAAAGTTTCATCATAAAAATCCTTTCTATTAGTATGAAATACTTCTAAATTATCTAACTGTTTAAAATTTTGGGTATCCAACTTTACAGGATCTAAATTTCTTAATCTGAATGAGGCATCTTTATATTTTGAAGGAATTAAATGAAAATTTTCTTCAAAACCATGCTCTAAACCATGTTTTAAAAAACTAATTTTATTATTATACCAAATATCATAATGTTCAAATAAAGATGCCAATGCCAATCTATGAGATTTAGAACAATTTCTCATCAAACATAAAAAATGTTTATCCTTTTTATCTATATCTAAATTTTCAATTTTTGGAACTGAATAATTATATCCCAATCCAGTTTTATGTGACTTTTCCTGTTTAATGTCATATACTTCACCAGATAATAATTCAAGATAATAGATTGATGGTAACATTGTAATTTCACAATCCAAATATCTATCAGTATTTAAATCACCCAAGAAAAAATATACCTGTGATAAATCTATTCTATTTTCTTTTTTAACTTTTTCATACCAAGTTTGTAAATTATCCATATCAATTACAGCCTCATGACTATAATCAATTATAACTTTACATCTTTTTTCATTTATCAATTTAACTACATTATCTGATATACAATCAAATACTTTCCATTCACCTTCATGAACAATCTCATTAGTTTCTTTATTTTTATACACCTGAGTTTCATCTTTCCAATTAAGTTGTAATGGTTCTATCACATAAAAATAAACATCTTCATCCAAAACATCATTAGAGCCATCAACATAAACCAGATTAAATTTTCTACCTAACTCTTTTGTAAGAAATGGATGATGAATTTTTACTTGTGGAACTGGTATTTTCTTTTTAGATTTAAGTGACGGAACTATATCATAATAATCTTCATCAAAATGTGAATTCTGCAAATTATGGGCTTCTACACTTTCCTTATCTCCAAAATTAACTTCATAATAATTCATCATTTCTAAAAAATCATTCTTTACTTCTTCGATATATCCATTAGGTACAGGATATCTCTTATGAAATCCAGATATTGGTTTTTTTACATAATAAAAGTCATCATGTATTAAATTTAAAACACTACCCATTTACCAGTCCCATAATGTGGATATTTAGACTTATAATTATAATAAATTACATCATCTGGAATATCTCTCTTTTTATTCCATGTTGCTACCGTTGGAGTATTAGTTGAAATGTCATTATCTTCCACTATAAAATGTAATGGTAAATTAAAATTCGTAGTATATTTATACATTTCATAAAATGTTCCTGTTTCAAATGTCATATCACCTACAAAACACCAAACCTTCTGTTTAGATTTTTTTCTTTTTAATCCAATTGCCGTTCCAAGTGCAATAGGTAAAACACCACCAACTATCGCAGATGAATAAAAATTATGGTCAAGATTACAAATTGTAATAGATCTACCTTCTAATATTTCATTTTTAACCCAGTCTGGTGAAATACCGTGACATAAAGCATGGTAATGACTTCTCCAAGTAGAAAAAATATAATCATCATAACTTATACGAGTAAACACCTCAAGTAATTGTTTCTCATTTCCATTAGATAAATGTACTGGGGCCTGAATATCTCCACCTTCCCAATGTTTAACTATATCATTTTCAAAGTTAATAAGATCATTTACAGTTAGATTAACATCTCTTACCTTTTCATGTGTTTCTAAATTTTTAAACATCAATAATACTATCTTTTCTTGTTGAAATTAACAAGGTATATCTGGTTCCTACTCCTGCATTAACTGTCCAATGTTCATCTAATTCATCAAATGTATAACAATCACCTGCTTTCCATTCCAATAAACATCCATTTTCAACTCCAAAAGTTTGTCCAATTTCCCAATCAGTCAAAAAAATTAATATACGAGTAATTTCTTCTGGTTTAATTTTTAATATACTTGCACACCTCACATATTTGTCAATATGTACTGGTGTCATACTACCTGGATGTTGTACAGTTAAATTTGCACAAAAAGAATCCTTTTTAAATCCAAACTCATGTATATAATCCATAATTTCATCAGGTAAATTTTCGTGCCAAACTCGTGTTTGAACTGAAACGTCATTTGTTTTTTCACCAAGATGAAAATAAGGATGTTCTTCAGTAAGTTCTAACTTATCAAAAGAAAAATCAAACTTATTAAGGTCAAAAGGAACTAATTTATTTTTTATAAATCTAATCATTTGTCTCTCCAATTTAATATAGGATTCTTTGTTGGCCACTCTATTGCAATATCTGGATCATTCCACTTAACTTCATCTTGATCAAACCAATCTACATAATCTTTTGGATAAGATTGCATATAATGAAATACACACTCATCTGTTAAACACAGATGTGCATTTACAAATCCAGCGGGTATTAAAATTCCAATATGATTTCTATCAGAAATTATATAACTTTCCCATTTTTGATAATTTTCTGACTCAAGTCTATTATCTACTACTACTTGATATATTTCTCCATATACACAATGAACAAATTTCCAAGTAATATCATCTCCATGTAATCCCCGTAAAACATTTTTACGTGAACGAGTAAACTTTGATATTTTCCATTCATTTCCTTCTGGTAAAATATCCCACTCACTCTCCCACGTTGTCCACATTTCGCCTCGATAGTCGTACCAAGGTTCTGCCTTTACTATCAATACTTCTGGAAAAACACCTGATGGGTTTATTTCTACATTAAATGCCATAAAACAAAAAATCCTCTGGTTAAAGAGGACACTATTTAAAGTGCCTCCGTATTTATTTATAGTCCTTTTCTGTGGTCGGTTAGGTCTTTCAGGTTTGATTACCCGAGTTAGTACCACTTGGACTTATATATAAATATCAAAATATTAAAAAATATCTTGTATTATAGTTTCTAAATAAGAATTATACTTTTCTCCATAACTATAAATTAAATTTCTATTATGTACCAATATATCTTCCATCTCATAATACCAATTATGCATTTCATCTACACTCATACCACATACTCTTTTTATTTCTGTAGTAAGTAATTCCATTCTAATAATACAATCTTCTTCTTCATCATAAGATTCATCAATCCAAGGTGAAAATGTTTTAAATCCTAACTTTTTTATATTTTTCAACATATATGGGGATCCCTGGACTATAAAGGGATGATAATGTAGCATTGGACGATAAATCTTTTCAGAAGAACAATAAATTAACTCTTCATTAAATGCTGTTTCGGAAACTATTGAAAAATAAGAATTTAAATATGGTTCTTTATTTTCACATCCAGGTCCCATAACTTTTGTTAAATCTTCAAAATCTACTATATTAGGAGACATTTTTAATAATTCATCTTGACACGAAATATATTTATGATATAACTTAGTTTTACCGACTATTTCAGCTACAGTTGGTTTATGTACTTTTCCATTTGGTCCCAATGATCCTGCAATATCTTCTTTACTCAAATCAAAGCTTACTAAATTATTTTCAATTAAATTATTATAGTATAACATTGCAAGTAAAACATATCTTGGTGGTCTAAGTCTCCTATTATAACACAAAAATTGATGTTTTCTTTTTTTATTCTTAAATTTTTTAATATCCTCATAACTTACAGTAGTATTATTAGAAACATAATATCCACCCATTTCTTTTGTTTTTCCCTCTACCTCATCATAAATAACACTTTTTATTAAATCATTTCCTTTTAAATGAAGTTGAGAATGTGAATTTATCATTTTTATTCTATCTTGTTTATGATTTATATCACACCACTCCAAATATTTTGATTTTGTAAACCAATTATGTCCAGTAAGATATATTACTAATGATGGACTTATTTCAAATTTTTCTAATTGTTCGTGTAAAAATACCATATTATTTACTTCCACACGACTTTCTTCTACAGCTAAAATTAAAATTTTTCCTTTTTTATCTTTAATTTTCTCCAATGTACTTTTACGAATATGATTTAAAAAAGAATATTTTTCATATCCTTCTTCTTCACCTGTAAGTTTTTCTATTCCACCGAACTGTTCAACTGGATAAATAAAATTCTTATCAACTTCATCAGTTAACTTAGGAATTATAGAATTATATGTATTAGAAGCATCTAATCCTAATTGAAACCAAACTATTGGTTCAACATTATATCTTTGACAGTAAACCTCTGTACGAGAATTAGGGAAATACTCCCAATCTCTCGACCACCCATTAGGAACAAATTTGTCATTTTCTATTCTATCATAAATTAAAATAACCTTTTTATCCATAACTATTTAGCCTTATATTCTGTTCCAAATTCTTCACGTGATTCTATTATATTTTTAACTTGATCATCATCTAACTGAAAACTGTCATCTACTTCTTCTCTCCTTTGTCTACTATCTGTATTAGACGATATTTGTTCTCTTAAATAAATATTATATTTTAAACCAAGTTTTTTAAATAATTTTTCTATTTTTTTACCCCTTTCTAATCTTTCTTCTAAAGTAGAAAATTCAGTTTCCCACTCTACTTCATTTGTAAAAGTAATCCAGTGACCTTCCCTCTCCCACCTGTCAACCAATGGTTGCCAACACAAAAATAAAGAACAAGTAGTAACTTCAAATATAACATCACTAAATTCTTCTACAAAATCCATCGTCATTTGAAAATCTTCTTCGGTTTCATTTATATACCCTATTATCAATTGAAGTAAAATTCTAATTGGTCTTTCTGCTGTTTTATTTATTTCTCTTATATTTTCAAAAATTTCTCTTGTACCTTGTATACTTGAATATTTTTTCATATGTCGTAATACTTTTGGTGAAGCAGATTCTAAACCAGTAATCATCTGCCAAAATCCTGCATCACTATATAATTTCATAGTTTCAAAATCTCTCATGGGCTTCATTAATCTCATATTACCACCCCACCATACTTTCATATCTTTTTCAATCAATGTTTTACAAAATCTTTCTAACCAGTCTGGTCTAAAATTAACAATAGAATCTTGTATAAAAAATTCATCTTGTCCCCTGTTATACCATTGTTCCATTTCAGCTATACAACCACTTTGATCATCTATATCTCTATAATTAAAATTTTCAACAACTGTAGGGATAGAACAAAAAGAACATTTAAATGGACACCCTCTACTAAATGTAAGTGGAACTGTAGTACCCATTGTTCTATCATATTGTATAGTACCTTCAAAATCACTATAATCTGGAATAGGCATTTTAGAAAAATCTAAGTGTGAATATTTATCACTTGGATTTACTGGTTCTGTCTCTGAATTCCACCCGTGCCATTCACCATCTAATCTAAAATTTAAACCTTTAATCTTTTTAAGTTTATCTATATCTTTTCCTGCCTCAATTATTTCTTCTAAAGGTTTTTCACCATCACCATAAACTATATAATCTATAAAATTCCAATTAGTAAAATCATATCTTACTGCACCATTATCATATCTAGCAGACATAATTCCACTTAAAAGTATATCAGTACCTTTACCTCCCAAAAGTATTTCAACATTTGGTAGCATTTTTTTAATATGATGTGCTAAATAAAGTGTTACATCAACATTACCATCTATTATAGAAAACCCTACATATTTGGGTGCTCTTTTCTCTATTCTTGTATAAACTAAATCACAAATATCTTTCATTTCTTTATATTTAGAATATTGAAAATAATTACCTTGTGTAGAAAATGTATTAAAAGCCTGTCCAAATTCACTATGTATTAAATCATGGTGTTTATCAAAATAACCAGTTATTGGATCCATACAAAATAACGTAATATCTGATTTATATTTTTTCATCCAAGCTTTTAATGCAGCCATACCCGCATAATATGTAGATTCTCTAAGATTTGGTACCTGTATTAAAATAACATCAGTTTGATCGGTAATAGGCGAAACTATTTCTTTTTCATTATCACCATATGGTAACTTATAATTTTCTGGATTTGGTCTTACCTCACCTAATACTTCACCTGTTTTATACCGTTTCATTTTCTTCCTTTTAATTTCACCTTTCCACAATAAATATAAAAATCTTTCAATTCTGGAAAAGTACTAATAAAATTTGTTCCCCTTCGTTTATCATGTTCCTGAAAATATTTATAAAAATTATATCTATCAACTTTTAAAGATTTTTTATTTATTGGAGAATTCATCCAATCATATATTCTCTTTAATTTACCAACTTCCATTTCTGTAAAAATTTGATGGCCATCAGAATTATAACGTAAGGATTCTATTAATTTTATTTGTTTTTTGATTAAAGGAATAAACTTTTTATAAAGTACTTTAATACTTTGATGTGATGGGTATCTCAAATATGAAATATCAATTACACAAGAATGTGGTGGATAAAGGCGATACTCATTTTGATAACTATTTTTTAATTCATGTACTCCTTTTATAAATTCATCAAATTTAGGAACACTTAACGCATTATAAGTTATCATAAATGTTAAACTTGGAATAGGACATTCTCTTAAAAATTTATGACAATTTTTCCAAAATCTATCAAACACCAATCCATTTCTAATATATTCTGCTTGTGATCCCCATGAATCTACACTTGTAAACATTTGAAATTCTTTTACTCGTTTTTCTTTAGTAATAATATTTACCTTTTCGATAAACTCATCTATTAATTCATCGGGTACCATTAAATTAGAATTAATTGATAACACTAATTCTCTATTTGGATTTTTTTCTTCAATAATATAATCAAGAACTTTAAATGTATCTTTTGATAATAATGGTTCTCCTCCAGTTATTCTAAATGTATGTAAATCACGATATAAATCTGGCCACCATTCCCAAAATGCCTCTACATATGGATTTTTTTCTCTATGTGGAATTGGCATACCTTTTATATTTTTTAAATGTTGTAAATTATTAAATTTTGTTGTAGTTGGATAATGCCCATGTTTTTCTATTTCTTCCATCCACTTAGAAGAAATATGTGGTGCACAATATGAACATTTCATATTACATGCATTTGAAAACACAACTTCTACATATGACGGATTAAAATTTTCTCTCCAATCTATTAAGTAATTTATATTATTTACTTTTTTTGTAATCTTATTCCAATGTTTACTTGACCACTCCGAATTACTTTTTAATATTCTATCACTAAATATATCACTATTATCCTCTACATTCCAACAATAATCACATTCTGGAGGTCTAAGGCCATTTAGCATCATTCTCCGTTGTTTCTTTTTATATTTTGTATTATGAAGAGCTGTTGGATTATCTTTAAGCTCACTCAAAGATATCTTATGAGTTGCTGGGTGATGACAAGAGTGAGTATGACCGTTTTGTAAATGAATAGTTACTTGTGTCCACTTTGCCATACACATACCACATCCTACTGTATCTAAAAACTCTTTAGTTTTTTTATATTGTGGTGTTAGCTCCATTAAAACTCCACATGACTTGGTATATCTTGTTCACAACGAAAATCAATCATCTCATGTTTAGTTCCAAATAATTTTTCTCGTTTAACTACACTATAATTTAAATCTGTAAGTCCATCTTCATCTATATTTATCATACCACATTGAACTTCTTCCACAAACCGTTTCTCATTTACACTTGTATCCTTTTGATGTACAAACTGCATTCCAACTATATCATTACGTTTATGATGTAAAGATTTAAATCTCCCTGGTCGAGTTCTATATGGTAGTGTCGTGTTTGGTATTTTATTTATAACTTCAGATTCTATAGTACCACCTACACGTGTACCATGATTTCCATTACCACTTTCATCAACAACAATAGTAGGATTTTCTGATTTAATAAAATCATAATACAATATTGGATTAAACTCTAAACAATTTGGTTCATCAGTTTTATAATATTCCTTTACTTCATCATTATTTAATGCTCTATCTAAAATACAAACTTGTGCAATATCCCCTGCAAAATAACCAGGTTTATCTTCGGGTAATAGACTTGGATTTCCTACTCCAATAAAAAGTGGATTTCCACCATATCTTTTTAATGGAGACTTAAATCTTAATGGTGATTCAGAACCATGTCCAAACCGTGAATCAGATTCTTTACCATTTAAATAAAATTTCATTTCTTCACTCTCAACATTTACTGTAATCATTAAATGTGTCCAAACACTTGGATATCTTTTTATCCACATATAATAATGATTATTTTTATAATCCCAAAGTGCAGATGAATAAGCATTTGAATTATCCCAACCGATTCCCATTTGATAACTCGGTCTTCCTAAAATATACTGATGAATAAATTGCCTATTATCTACATCACCAATTAAATAAGCTGGTATATCAAATCTTTCTTCTGCACGAACAAGAACTGACATTGTAAAACTATCACGAGTAAATTCTCTCTCTGGACCTTCAAAGTGTACTTGAATATAATCAGAAATTCCATCAAATCGAATAAAATTGTGTACTTTGTCATCTATATCATTATTCATAAGCGTTTTTTCTGCTAATCCCTTTTTCTTAGTTCTGTAAAACAAATCATCATCTTCCATTCCCCAATTAAAGTAACCATTAGAATAACCATTTATTTTTTCGTAATGTTCTTTAGTGAATAGAATAGCTCCACCAAAATATTCCATATATTTAAGTCCATAATCAAATTGTTTTACATGAACTGCAAGATGTTCTACGTTTTCAGGATATGAATAATCACAAGTATCATCTTCAGGTAACATATCTATATCGTGAAAACAAAAGTAATCATAACCTTCCTTTTGAGCTACATCAAACGCTACATTTTTTGCAGTTCCTCGATTAAATCCACTTACACTATCTGGATAAACTTGGTTAGCTACAAATATCTTATATTCTATATCTTTACCTTCAAAAAACTTATCCATATGTGGAATAAATTCTTCAAGATGTTCTCTTCTCTTATAGTGTGGAACACATATTGCTAATTTTTTACTCATGATATCACCGTTATAAATTCATGTTTATCAAGAATTTTTTGTGTTTTTACAATTTTATATTCTAAAGTATTTAAACCATCATCCATAATATCAACTAAACCTCGTCTTACTTGATTAAAAAATCGTAATTGATTTTCTCTTGTTTGCCAATGAGTAAACTTAGTCTGTGCCCATCCATTTTCTTCGTGTTCTAAACAAGTAAATTTTCCATCTCGTCTGTTTGGTATTAATGATGTACCACCAATTCTTAATTCTTTTTCTTTTCTAACTGCCCCATGTATCTTTGCGTGATTATTATTTCCACTTCTATCTAATACCAAATTTTCTTTAGCCAATGAAGTATCTATATCATTAAAATCCCAACTTCCTACTACACTTTTTGCAGATTTATATTCTTCTGTTCCTTGTTTCCATCCTTCAAATTCTCTATCTTTCATAACATCTACAGGATATCCTTTATTATATAAAAATCCTACTTCTTTTGGATTCAAACAAGTAGACCAAAGAGTAGCTTGACCAAGAACCCCAGTAAAAAATCCCCTATCAATAGTTCTAATATGTGGATTTGCACAACCAATAAAATATGAACTTCTTACTGGCCTTCTAAGTCCATCAAAATATTTTACACGAGAATTAGATATTTCTTTTCCATTAACAAACATTCTTATTGTTTTTAAATTGTCATCTACAGTATAAATAACATGAGTCCAACCACCACTAAACCTATCTGATAATGTCATATATTGAAGACCATTTGAATTCCAAATTGAACCTTTATATTGTAATCCACTTGTGTATGCAATTCCTACATGATGACCTGGACGTGTAAAAATATGAAATTCATCATATGCTTTATTTGGATTAAGTTCAAGATCCCCCGTAGGTTCTACCCAAACTTCCATTGAAAATGAAGACCTTGTAGCTTCATCCATAGAAGGACTACTTTTTATTTCAAGATAATCTTGTCCATTAAATTCCATACAATTTATATATCTTGGAGTTCTATCTTCTGAAGAACCTACCCACTGCTCTGTTAATGGAACTCCACGTCTTCTACATCGGTATAATAAATCATCATCTTCAAATCCCCAACCCCAATATTTGTTAGAAAATCCATTAATCCATTTAAAATTTTCCTTATTAAACATTGTAACACCACCAAAGTATTCAGGATAAACTAAACGATATTTAAACTTACTCAGTCGTGCTGCTAAATGTGTTGGTCTGTCTACCCAAGAATAATCACAAGTTTCGTCCTCTGGTAACATATCTATATCATGGAAACAAAAATAATCAAACCCTTGCTGTGATGATATTTCATATCCAATATTTATCAACCAACCACGATTAAAAGGCCTATCATTCCCTTGTTCTACCACAAAGATTTTATAATCTATCTTTTTATTTGATAAAAACTTATCCATATGTGGAACGAATTGAGCAAGATGTTCTTCTCTATTCCTATATGGAACTATAATCGCTAAACGAGTTGGGAAAAATGCCATTATTTATCGAATATTTTACCGACATTTGTCGCGTCCGCTGCTGGACCTTCTAACGCTTTTGCAAGCTCCTGTTGTATAACTTCACGTAGATTCTCTGCCGAGCCAGCTGGGGAACCAGGACCGTACCGACGGTTCTCTACTTCCGTTTTAACATTATTATAAATTTCCCATAATTTCCAGTCGATAGCTTCTACATACTCTTCTATATTAGTTAAAGACTTAACTATTACAGTATTAAGCTCTCCACTTTCATTTGCAAAATCTATAACATCTCTTGCATCTGTTTTTGGACGTTCTGTCTTAGAAACATCCTTTTTGACTGGAACTTTTTTTCCAGTTTCTTTTTTAGCTGCCATAACTTTTCTCCTTATTATATTACAACTTCTATTATTTCATGTTTTCCTTGATAATCTTTTCTATTGACTATCCTAAATTTTGTTGATGATAGCCCATCTTTAAGGTTATCTTTCATTTTATTTAGAACCTTTAAATTAAAAGTTTTACGATTAATTAAACTTTCATTATAGTTAGTATTTATTAATCCTTCAGATTTTAAATAATCTTTTTCTAATGCTATATAACCATAAGCACCATTTCTTCTATAAGGTAAATATCTTTTAACACCTTTTTTTACATATTTATTCTCAAATACAACATTATTAACTTTACCATGATTATTATTCCCAGTAATATCAAATGTCATATTACCATATCCACCACGTAAATCCCAAACTCCTATTGGTAAATTAGTAGTCACATATTGTCCTTGTTTGTCAATTATACCTTTTTCATAAATTAAATTAAATTCTGATTCTGATAAATCTTTATCCCATAACCCAACTTCTGTTATTTGTCCTTTGTAAAAATTTTGCCAATAATTTACACTTGGATTACCTACACCTATATAATAAGGTTTATTTAAATAATTAACCAACTCTCCTTCGTAATATTGTTCTCCTACTTTTTTTCCATTAACATATAAAGTTAAAACTTGATTTCTATCATTTACCACCATTCCAACATGAAACCATCTATCTGGTTTTACATTATCTACTTTTACTTTAACTACTATTGCTTCTCTATTTACTGACTTAGATTTTACCCAAAGTACAGCCTTTAAAAAATTTCCATGAGTATATGATAATCCCATATGATATCCAGGACGACCAAATATAAAATATTCACATTTATTATTATCAACATCATCACTATAAGGTGGTTCTCCATCTGGACAAACCCAAGCAGTCATTGTAAAACTTCTATTGGTTAAATTTTTTAATTTATTATTCATCGGAATAATTTCTCCAAAGGAATTAATTCCATTAAATCTTCCACAATATTTTATATTCGTCATTCCTAATTCTTCTTTAACTGGTAATCCTTGTTTTATACACCGAAACAATAAATCATAATCTTCAAATCCAAAACCCCAATACTCATTAGAATATCCATTCACTTTTAAAAAATCTTTTGTACTAAATAAAATAGCACCACCAAAATATTCATCATACGGTAAACTAAAATCCTCAAAATCTTTTATATTTTTTTGTTCACCAAATTCTATTTTATTTCTCATACTCACTAATGAAATTGGTTTATCTGGATAAGAATAATCACATTCTTCTGAAATCGGTATTAAATCAGAATCATGAAAACAAAAATAATCAAATTTATCTTTATGTAACATATAACCAATATTAAATAACTTACCTTTATTTAATGGCCGGTTTGATTTCTGTTTCATAAAAATTAATTTATAATATATGTCTCCTTCAGGCACCATTACCTTAAAATGATCTGTAAAATCGTCTATATACTTTTCATCATATGGTATGATAACTGCTAATCTTTTCATACTCTATATTCTAATGATTGTTTTTTTATTACACCCCATTGTGTATAACCATCATAACTTTTACTACCATTTTCTATCATAAATCTTTTATCCATGATATTAATTTTCATATTATTATCTAAAATATAATCAAACATCTTTTTATATTCTTCATGGTAAGTATAATCTTTTTTAATACGGGAAACTTCTCTTAATCTATCCAATACTGATAAATCCCATTTAAAATGATGTACTTGAATAAAACATTTATCAATAGGATACCGTAATGGATGATTCCATCTATCACCATAAGTGTCTTCACCGTCTATCATTGCATAATGTTGTCCATTAGTAATTTGGATATCACCCTTTACAACTACTGTCTTATTAGGACAAGCATTGGAAATTGGATATCTAAATGAACCAACTAATGGAAATTCTTTCCAAATATCGTTATCATCAGTTACCTTGGGAAATCTCCCATTTTCACCAATTCTATCTAAAAACGCTCCTGTGATAAATTTATAACTCTTATTATCACATTCATCAATCAATTCACTTATTGGTTTTGGATAAACATGAAATTCATCATCATCCGATACAATCCACCAATCATCTGGTTTTAATAACTTTGTTTCATTATATAACTCTGTAACTCTTTCCCAATTAAATGGTTCTTCAAAGGTTTTTCTATGAATATCAATATTTAAATCACGAATGATTTCTTTGACTTCTGATAAAACTCTATCTTTGTCTGAAGACAAATACACCACCACAAAAATATCATCTACCATATCCTTATAATGGTTTAACATATGTCTTAACATTGTGGTGTTATGACCACAAACTGTAACTAAGTTTATGCTCATATTAATTTTTTACACGTATCATAAAAACTTTCAAACATAGGAAAAGTTTCTAAGAAGTTTTTTCCTCGTCTTATATCATATTCATCAATAAATTTTACAAAATCCATTCTAAGTTTTATTAATTCCATAACATCGTCATAGTCTGATTCTACCCAATCAACAACACGTCTTAACTTTTCTCTTTCAAAGTCATAAAATCCACCATGACCATGACCATAAATATAAGTATATTTTTCATCTGCAAATTTTGTCATTAATTTTACATCATCTCTAATTTTTTTAATCCACTCTGTAGGTAATATTCTACACGATAAAAATCTAGGATGTCTTAAATATGAAGTATCTAAAATAAGAGCATAATGTCTATATCGTTTTCCATTATAATGTTTCTTTTTCAATTCAAATACTCTTTTAATAACTTTATGATACGTTGGAACGCTTGTTAAATTATAAGTTGCCATGATAGTTGCTTCTGGTTTTTGACATTTGGTTAAAAACATATCTAAATTACCCCAAAATCTTTCAGTATCTAAACCATCTCTCATATATTCTGCCTGTTTTCCCCAAGATTCTATACTCGTAAATAAAGTAAAATTCCAAATTAAATCGTTATCTGTAATATACTTTACTTTGTCTATAAATTCTTCAATTAAATCTTGAGGTCCTGACAAGTTAGAATTAATAGACATTTCTAATCTTGGATTAACTTTTGGATTTTCTATGATATAATCTAAAACTTTAAATGTATCCTTATGTAAAAGTGGTTCACCTCCCGTAATCCTAAACGTATGAAGTCCTGGAAATAAATCTGGCCACCATTCCCAAAAAGCATCTCTGTATGGATTTGGTTGTGAAAATGGAATAGGAACAATATTTTCTCGTTCCATCCATTCTGTATTATTATACATTCCACTTGTTGGATAAGGTCCTTTTGTAGAGATTTCTTGTTGCCAATTAGAACTACTTTTTACGTCACAATAACCACACGCTTGATTACATTGATTACTAAATGATATCTCTACATATGGTGGATTAAAATTAGAATTAGGATCAGAATCTTTAATTTTATCAAAATATGGAAATGCCCAAGCCTCACCACTTTTCATAACTCTATCACTAAATGCTTTAGAATTAGCATCTTCCACATTCCAACAATAATCACATTCTTTAGGACGGCCACCTTTTAACATTGATGCCCTCAATCCCTTTTTAAGTTCTGTATTATGAAGTGCGGTTGGATTTTCTTCTAATTCTTTTAATGGAACTACATGAGGATATGGATGGTGACAAGAATGAGTCTGTCCAGTCTGTAAAAGAATACTAACTTGATTCCACTTTGCTAAACAAAAACCTTTACCAACTTGATTTAATTCTTCTCTTAAAAGTTTTTGATTTGCAAGACCATCAACACTTATCATGTCCCAAAACGTATCTTTACTTGCTAATTTTTCTTTGTCTTTTACTTTTTGTTCATAATGGTCTAAATTAATTCTTGCTCTAAATTCCTCGTCTACATCTCTAACTAATTCCTCACCCAATAATCTATTAAGTTCTCTTTTTATATAATCCGAATTATAATCTTTAAGACAGTCTTTTAAAATATATTTTTTTTCTAATTCATAAGCTAAGTAATCTTTTGGTAATACCAATCCCCTATCAAGCCAAAACTGATATCTCTCCTCCACTCCACCTTTATTAAGTTCACCAATCTGAAATAATTTTTGTCTATCTGGTAATTCTTTTTTTAATCTTTCCAATGTATCTAAAGACTGATAACTAATGAATTCTTTAGAAGAAATTCTTTTTTCAACATACGGACTCGAATGTAATTCATGTTCACTCAATACTTGTCTAATATTTGTTTCTTCTTGTGGATTTTTAAAAACCATACCTTTACATTTTTTATCTGTATATGATGATACATGCATTTCAGTACTTATAAGTTCCATTCTACATTCAAATTCATCCTTTGGACTGTTTAAAATTCCTCTTTTTCTCCAATGTTCTATCCTTTTCTCTGTAAAATCACTTGCATGATGTTCACATTCTCTCAATGCAACAATTTGAGATATTTCATCATCTACATTTAATCCTTCCATTGCAGAATAAAATTCTGGTAACCTTTCCCTAAGATAATCAACTCCCTCTTGTTCAAATATTTCACCAAGTGTTATTCTATATCCAAGTTCTGATGCAAAGGAATCAAATTTTTGAATTTTACATCTTTCAGCAATATATTCTTCATCATTATCTTTTACATATTGTAAACTAGCTACATCATCAAGTTCTTCAGTAATAGATTTATATGAATTCTTATATTTGTCATATACTGGTAGATATCTATCATCTAAATTCTTTATTATTTTCCACATTTCGTTTAATTTAATTAATATATAACCTATATCTGATAATTTTTTTGGTTTGAACCCACAGGATTCCAACTCTCTAAATCTATTGTGTACGAATTTGGTCGATAAATAATTTTTAATCTCAGGTTCTACCCAATCTTTATTTTCTAACAAATTCCAATGATCAAAATCTTTGTCAATTATTTTTTGTTCTTCTTTTGTAAAAGATTTATACATCTTTTTTCCTCAATAAAGTTAATCCTGAAGAAGATAACTTTTCAAATTTTTCTTTATAATCAAACAAATTAAATACTTCCCATTTATCACTAACTTCTTTTACAACCTCACTTGGTCCTGAACATTCATCATGTTCCTCACCATCGTATGTATCAAAATTATCCCAATATTTTCTATCTGTATCGTGTATTGATATAATTCCATTTTCGTTCATTATCGTAGAGTATAAATCAAAATCAAGTTTACAACCCTCGTAGGTATGGTCTGCATCTATATGTAAATAATCTATCTTAATATCTCGTTTTACAAAAAAGTTATAAAATGCATCTTCCGTAGTAGTGTTTAAAAATTTCGGATTAAACTTTTCCCGTAAAAAACTATCTTCATCAGACCAATCAACTTCACCATTAAAACCATTTGTTGCATCAACCACATAAACCTCACCATATTTATCTTCACCATACATTTGAGTTTCATTTAATTCGTGAACACAATCAACCATCAATCGTGGCACATATCCACCACCACTACCAAGACAAACACAAACTCGTGCCTTTAAAAAATATGGAATGGAAAAATACATAATTCCACTTCCCATATAAGTGTCGTTGGCACCATGAGTCCATCTATATGATACTGAGCCTGAATCTTGATTTCTTGTTATTGAATCGTAAATCCAACCACGATTTAGTATTGACATATAAAACCTACTATTATCCTTAAATAAATAGTTAAAAAATCTTTCAAATCATATTTTATTCTGGGTCTGAATTTGTTCCTTTATTGTGTACCAATAAACCACCTGCATAATAAACATCCAATGGTTCTACATCAAAGTTAATAACTTCAACTTCAAGTGATACATAATTAAGAAAATCTATTTTTACTAAATTTCCATTAAAATCTAATAAATGGTCTCCTACCTTTAATTCTGTAGGTTTTCTCCATGACCAAATATCATCCCTGTAAGACCAAAGATCATGTTCCGCTGTAACATTTACTTGAAATTCATTATAATCCTTTAAATCATATCCCTTTATATTCCAATAACCATCCTTATAATCATAAAACATCTGTTCAACTGTTGCAGTATCAGTTGATAGTGTACTCATATCATCAGTTGAAGTAAAAGTTTTCCACTCGTTATATCCTAAATCTTCATCAGGAAGGTTTGGTATAATTGATGATAAAATCTCATCCCCAACAGTTATATCTTCAATATCCTTTTCAGTTCCATCCGCCATTCTTATCATAGTTCCTGGTAAGAAACAAGCTATGGCTTGTCCTGCATAAGTATCTTGTATCTCAACTACTTTACTTATAGCAGTATTGTATCTTGTTGCGTGGTCATTGAATCCAAGATCATCACCATCTGAATCATTATACTTTCCTGTAATGGTTACATTGGTATCACCTATATTTGCTCCTTCCCATCTCTGGAAAGCTACAACATCTAATGACGGATATACACCAGTTGTTCCGGCATTAGGAGCTGTAAATTTTAATTTTAATGTTTGATTAACATTTGAAGAACCACTTGTATAAAAATCTTCTCTAAATCCAACCCATTGATCTGCGGCTCTAGCTATATTAGTCCATCTATCACCTGATGTTTGATGATAAGCACCACTAATATATGCTGTCATATTACTATTATCCTGGTCAGCGGTATAAACAGATGCTGTAATTTGATAAACAGAATTTCCCTTAACTGTAAATGATTGTTCAACATATGCACCATCTGATTTAAATTTTACAGCATTACCAGACTGTCCACTTGTATTCTTTTCTATCGTACCACTTTCTGTCCAATCATCAAGTAGAGTTGTACCAGTCCAATTCTCAAATTCACCATCTGTAACTAAGGTACTTTCCATCGAACCTGGGGTAGATACATCTGCTATTGCACTTCCAGTCATAAGTGCAGTAACCCCTTGGTATCTACTTGCTGGTATGTTAAATAATGATGAATTGTCGGTAGTCCAAGTGAAATTTCCAGCTCTTGTTGCTATACGAGATGTAAATAATGAATTTGCATTGGTAAAAGTTATCTCATAAGTTTCATTTGTTGATTCATCTACATATGCATAACCAGTTAATGAACTATCAACTGCACTTATATAAAAACCACCTATAGAATGGTCTTGATCAGCTGTGGTATTCCCAGCACAATCACTCATAAGTGTTTCTGACGTATAATCAGAATTTCCTGCAGCGGTTGCCCTTCCTAACTTTCCTAAACTTAAATTAGAATCTGCTGCTGGTGTAGCCAAAATTCTCTCCTATATTATTCTTCCGTGAGTTCTTCATTATTCCAGAGCTCTGTTGTATCAACTTCAGGATCTGAAAGTAAGTTATCCATTGCTTGACAAGCCGCCATATTTACTTCACATTTACACTCACATCTTTCATAATATGTCACACCAGTTAATTCACTATACCCTACCAAGATATCACCACAAGTGGCGTTATCACTCTCGTTAAATTGGGTACTATTACCATTAGTATCTGGTTCTGTATACAACCCAATCTTCTGTTCAAATGCGAGACCCGTACAATTCTCACAACACGGTCCCCGAGCTGGTTCTTCTGTCCAATTTCTTTCATCTGCCATTTTATTTCTCCTTTGAAAAATTTACATAAAAAAATACGTCTATCGATATATACGCGTATCGTTGTTATGTTTTACTACTTATAAATATCAATTGTTATAAATTTCCAAGTATTTATCTGCCCATTCTTCCTTATTGTCATATTGTCTACAATGATCTCTTAATCCATCTAAATAATCTTGTCTTTCTTTCTCTGATAACTCTGATATATTATGTAATTGTTCATCAAACTCTTTCTTATTGAAAGCTCTGAATGGATATTTATAGGTTACCGCCCAATCATGTTGTAATATAGGTAATTTACCATAATCTAATGATTGAAGTATAGAATAACCGAAAGGTTCGTGTAAATGACACGAATGACTTATTCCCCAATCCTCTCTATCAAAGAATCTATGTAAATTCTTATAATTAAATTGAATTAATTGTGTTTTTTCAAATTTTAAATTAAGATTATTCTTCCACCATTGAAAATCATTTACATCCGTAAATGCTATTGAATCCGTACCATCTAAATAATGTGGACACTTACGAGTTTCACATCGAGACGCGAATCCTACTCTATTGTTCATACACACTTTTTTATTTTGTGTAAACTCATAATAATTTGGTATATCAATAATATCGAATTTATCGTGTAACGGTGTTTTATTTATACCAATCCACATTACATTCTTTGCCCATCCAATTACTTTCTTTTCCCACTCTGGAACTGCAGAGAAATGTAAAAATCTTTTTAATCCTAAATCAAAACCAGCCTTTAATGATAAATCTAATGATACATGAACACATAATGATTCTATTTTGTCTTTATTATACTCAATTACTTTATGTGGTGTATAATATCCGTGTAAGATATGAATCCTTCTTGCATTCTTTAATGTTTCTTCAAACCCACGAGGATCATATCCTTGCCAAACAATCTCTATTGGACTATCATATTTAATTTTTACATTTTCAGGTCTACGGCGATGAATTAGTAACTTAGAAGGATAATCTAATTTAGGGGCTACCTCTCGTAACCAATTATTAACCCAAACATCACTTCCACCATAAACCATAGAACCACCGCCTGTAGTATAATATACATCATAACTCATCTATTTTATCACCTATTAAATATGAAATACATAAACGATTAACTTCTGTTCCTCTATTTAATTCTTTATATTCATCACCACCAAATGCAAATATAACACAATCACTCGGTTTAAAATTATGCTTTTTACAAAATTTAAGTTGTTTATCTCTCCATTTATTAACAGGATAATCTGGTGGAAAATGTGATAACAATTTCGTACCAAGATGTGCTGATAAATGACTATATTGTCTCCATTCATTATACATATGAATATTATCATCATAATACTCTTTCGTATATCTAATACCAGCGCGTATTCTATTAGATAAATGAAAACCTTTACTCAAACTAAATGTTATATCTTCAATACAATCATACTCTGTAAAATCAAAATTTATCCCTTCTCCAATAACATAATATGCACAATCTATCAATACAGGGACTTCCCATCTTTCACATTCATCCAATATTTCTCTCATCCTTGGATGTTCTTTACCATAATCTGAAAATGGTAAACTTATAACAACTGCATCATTTGTTTGAATATGGTCATCTTCCAAATAACACCACGTGTGAAACTTTTTCCAACTTGCTTTATGATAAAAGAACTCACCTTTGAAACATCTAAATCTTTTATCATGATTTCTCAACCAAAACGAATCAAACGTTTGACTCGTTCCATGTACATAAGACCTATGTTTATAGGAATTCAATCCTTTTAAATTATTTAATTTAGATGCTTTAATATATTTATCAAATTTATCTACAAAAATTTCACCAGTATTTGGAAATGAATACTGGTCTGTAAGAATCACATCAGTTAAATCCTTTAATGACTCTTTCCAAAAGTCTACAACTTCCAAATCGGGAACTGCATTTCCACCTTTATATAACTTAACTTCTTTCATGGTCTTTCTCCTTCTAACATTTTTTTTTAAAACTCCTTTACTATAAATACTTTTCCTTCAATTTTTCATAAATACAATTTTTATCATATTCTTTATATGGATCCAATCCATCATATCGCCATCGGGAAGCCCATAAATGAATACAAACAGATTCTTCATGTATAGATGTTCCATCTACTATTTTATAAATATCAGACCAATTAGGATAAGAAAAAATTTCAGGTTTTTTCACATAATCCATCAAACCAAACTCTCTTACTTTATAATCAAATAAAATAGGACCAATATCACCATGATTTAAATCATCTTTATTTCTTGAATTTACCTCATCTATTAATTCTTTAAATAAATGTTCCCCTTTATCTTTACTATACATTAATCCAGTAGCTACTTTTAAATTTCCTTCATAATCTATTTCACTCGCAAATACAAATCGTTTACTCAAATCAAAATCTTTCAATAAAACCATATCGGTGTCTACCCATAAACCACCCTTTTGAAATAATAACTCATATCTAAATAAATTAGAAAATGCAGATGGTGAACCTTTATTTAGTCCTCTTTTATAAACAAATATCTCTGATTCATTTAGAACTTCATTTCCATCTAAAATATTTACACCACTTGGTATATTATTAACATCATGATAAACATAAAGATTATATTTTATATTATTTTTTAAAAAAGATTTTATAGATATAATTTGTAGTGGAGATAATTCTTCTCCAACCCATAAACTATTAACTTCATTCATTAAAAACCTCTAAATATTTTTCAGTCCATTCTTCTCTATTATCATACTTTCTCAAATAATCTCTTAAATCTACAAGAAAATTATTTCTATTCTTTATAGTTTTAATTGCGTTATAACATTCATTAAACTCTTCCTTGTTTGATGCTCTAAATGGATATTTTAATTTTGGTGCAACTTCCGTTGTCCAATAATTAACCCATACATCAGACCCACCTGCTACAAGTGAACCACCACCTGTACTATAATAAACGTCATAATCTTCCATTTTTATATAAAAATTGTTATAAGATTTCCCGATAATCCAGATGGGCCAGCAGAAACTGCCCTGTAATTTATGCCTCTCCCATAATTTTGGGAATAAAAATCCGGACTATAATTCCAATAGCCGGCTCGGCCGTTTCCCTTATCTGCATTTGTAAAATCATCAAATGGTTTACCAGCTGCTCCGTGTCCATTTGAACCTGGTGTTATTCCAGATTTACCGGGGGATGCAGCATCTGCTGAAACATTTGCAAAATGGCCAGAAGAAAGTGTTCCTAATGGTCCACCACTACTTGGTGTTCTATTGCTTGTAATAAGAATTACTACTCCTCCATTTCCAGGAATTCCAGCAGCAC